>Ga0247611_10002367_pt1 | contig 30580 bp, 18 predicted proteins | sample 177DNAGHGhighgp2_FD_192422 | JGI IMG/M metagenome (GOLD analysis project Ga0247611, IMG submission 192422) | Sheep rumen microbial communities from Palmerston North, Manawatu-Wanganui, New Zealand - 1770 DNA GHGhigh gp2 | ecosystem: Host-associated > Mammals > Digestive system > Stomach > Rumen... | reverse complement strand
GTCCAAGCCTGGAAGACGAAGTTGTCGGCGCTGAAGTCCCAGTAGTGGAGCACCTGCGAGGGATAGCTCAGCAGGCCCACATATTCCCAGCCATGGCTGTTCGAGGCGGTAGAATGTGCGGCGCCGGCGCCGTCTGTGCCGCTGTACTCGACGACGTAGTCGGGATAGACGGTCTTCGCCGTGCCACCAACTGTCTTGATGCCATAGACATGGAAGTAGTTGGACAGCGCGGCAGCAGCGGCGTCGCCGACGAGGTCGGCACGTGTATGGACGCGGTTGGAACCTGCGCCAAAAGTGATGGCGACAGGTTCTACCGTGTCATTGTGCTCGACCACGCTCACCTCATCACTCGTACAAGCGACAAAGGCGACAACGGCTAATGCGTATGTCCAATATAACTTCTTCAAAGCGATTAATGTTCAGTTGTTGAGCTGTTGATAGTGCCATCGATGACGGTGTAGATCGTTTGGCTGCCGTCCATGACATCAACGACGATAGCGTCGAAGGTGATGGGATAGAGGTTGGACGGGTTCTCAGGATCGGGAATGACGCCGCCAGGATTCGAAGGATCGGGATCGGGAACGGTGGGCGTGGGCACGGGGTTGGAGGGATCGTGCTGGTCGCCGCCAGGACCTGCGGGATAGGCGGGATTGGGAATCAGCGGAGCATCGGGATCGGGGATGGTGTTGGAGGGATCATCGGGATCGGGAATCTCAGGATAGCTGGGATCGGGGATGTAGGGAGGAATGACCTCACCCGTGGTAGGATCGATGACGGGATCGTTGTCGCCGCCGCCATTGTCGGGATCCGGGTCGCGGCCGGGGCCTACGGTTGTGCCGCCGCCACCGCCGTCGCCAGTGTAACCGTTGCTGTTGTCGCTGATCTTAAACAGATAGGTGTAGGAGTGGTTGGGCTTCCACTGGAGGTACTCGACCGGCACGCTGACATAAGCGTCGCGGACGTGGATCTCATCGCCGGAGCCGTCGAGGGCTACGAGGGTGTAGTCCACGCGAAGCTGCATCTTCAGGGTGTTGTTCTCGTTGGGCAGGATGGGCTTGAAGTCGGAGTGTACGCCAGCGACGCCGTCGATGGTGTAGTCGCCCTTGCCGAAGGTAGCCTCACCGGCCGTGGTGCCGAGGAAGGCATTCACGGCAGTAGCGGAAGCCGTACCGTCGGTGTTCAGGTAAGGCTGACCGGCGATACCCTGCTGCGAGTTAGCATAGGTGTACTCCAGGGGACCGAAGTCGTTGAAGAATGCCATCGTGTTGGCTGCACCGGCGAAAGTGGTGACAGCGGCGTTGGTGGCATCGTCATATTCAACGGTGTACTTACCGGACGTGGGGAAGGCGCAGCCGACACCAACGTTGTAGCTGCCGTGAGGAGCACCGATGTAGTAGAACACGAGATCCTTGACGGCATAGCCGGGAACGGTCTCGTAGAAGCCGACACGCATGCGGGCTCCGAGGCGGCGGAACTGGAAGGTGATGACGTTGCGGTAAGGCACCGTAGCGGGCGTCGTAGCCGTGGCAGCCTGTGCCGTCGGCGTAGCGGTGATGCGGTCAGCGACATAGATGTTGCTGATAGCATCGGCATTGGGCACATCGATGCGCATACCTTCGGTGGTGTTCTTGATTTCCTCGGTAGCCAGGATACCGGCGGCAGCGACGAAGTCATACTTCTCGGCGCTGTAGTCCCAGTACTTCACGCTCTGCACGGCACCCTTCTTGGAGGTCTTGCCTGCATACTCCCAGTCGGCGACGTTGGTCTCCGTGGAGCCGGCGGTACCGGCAGTGTATTCCAGAAGATAGTTGTCGAAAAGCGTAGTCGTGTTGCCGTTTGTGGTCTTGGTGCCGTAGATCCAGAACTTGTTGTTCAGGAGAGCTGCCGACTCCTCATGAGTAGCACGTGTCACCTTCTTGGCCGTGCTGCCGAACTCAATGGGGTTGATGCCGCCCAAGCTGGCAGCACCGTCCATAGCAGTAAATTCATCGTTGGCACAGCTCGCCGCGAGCACTCCAACGAAAGCCATAATCATGTACTTCTTTGTCTTCATTTGCATTTTCATTTTATAAGTGAACAATCTATTTATTTTCTCGCTATATGTTTTTTGCGTTATATTTGATACCTTATATATTATATAGTTTAATGTTTAATGTTTAAAGTTTACATTTCTACATATCGATCTCGTGAGTTTCTTCTTTGTAGTCCTCGACCTCGGCGTTGAATCCGGAGCCTCCCGTCTTGCTGGGGATGGGAATCGTGTCCATGTCGAGCATCACGGTGATGACACCGCCTCGGAAGCGGCGATGCACCTGGTCGGTGACATCGAAGACGAACGTGGAGTCGGCACCATTGTTGAACTGCAGGTTAATGGCGAGGTTGTTGCGTCCCTTGCCTTGCAGCTGGCGGCGCAGCTCGGGCTCGTCGGCCTGCGTGCGGAAGTTGCGGGGTGTCAGGCCCGGTATGCCGAAGGTGAGGAGGCGTCCGCCGGCGATATCGACGGATTCGCCGTCCATGTCGCAGTTCTGCTTGAAGCGCGTGTTGTAGTACAGCGTCACGGCGTCGTCGCCGGCACGGCCGGTGTTGACGTTCGTCGTTCGAGCTATGCCCGAGAAGTCGCAGTTACCCTCCACGCCGGTGATCTTGTTGTTGTTGTGTCGCAGGATGACCTGCGTGAGATAGATATAGGTGACGGGCGTCAGTTCCATGTTGAGCACCTTGACCCATACGTTGCGCAGCTCGTCCCAGGTGAAACCTTCGAGGTCCTCGTTGATCTCGATGGCCTGCTCGTAGGCCGAGAACAGTTCCTCGGGCTGGTTGAAGGCATGGGTGAACCTCGGTGCCGAGTAGCGGGAGGTGCGCATCGAGGGGTTGGTGGACGCCGTGACGGAATCCAGCGACGACGTCTCGTCGAGGATCAAGCTCTGCACGTTGTCCGGCGTATGGATGTCGTTCCACACGAGGATGTCCCAGAAGCCGAACTCGAAGTCGCCTGTGAACTCATGACCGTTGACGATGTGCGACTGCACACGGTTGTGGGGCGCATAGGCGTCATCGACGTGTAGTAGCGGCGCAGGTTGAACACCTCGGGGTCGGTATATCCGATAGGACCGAAGATCGCGGAGTCTTGCTTATCCCAGCCGTAGTACCACTCGCCGCGCCAGTCGTACTTCACACCATATATAAATGAGTAGTCCCAGTAGGTCTCTAATTCCAGTGCCAGGTTGGTGATGGTGAAGCGCGTCGGCACAACCTTGCGAAGGTACAGTTCAGGACGGCGCTCGCAGCCGCCGACAGACAGCATGACGCAGCCGCCGGCAACGACGAACAGCGCCATGATCAAAGCTTGGCGAAGGCTGCATGACGTCTGCCACGCGGTCTTAACAGGGCGTATGATATTGCGTGATATGTTCATTGTTGTGAGGTCTGCAAGGGTTCGACATACTGTGAGGATGGCATCTCAGCGGACGGCTGCGAGGGCTGGTCCTGATATTCCCAGCGGTTGAAGCTGATGCCCTTCTTGGCATTGCGACGGAACAGCAGGTCGTAGCTGAGCGTGATGCCGACACGCGTGGGACCGAACCACGTGAAGCGGTGGGCACGACGTACGAAGTTGTCGGGATCATAGATCCAGTCGTAGTAGTAGCGGTCGTCCTTGAAATCCTTATATATAGGATGCTCATAGACGTAGGGGTCGTAACGGGTGACGAAGATGCCGAGCTGCGCGTTGAACTCCAGACGCCAGCGGCTGGTCTTGGACTTGCCTAAGCGCATGACGTAACCCAGGCCGAAGCCACCGCCGAAGCCTTCGCCCTCCCAGCCATGGTCGGCATCGAAGCAGATGCTGTAAAGACCGGCGTGCACGTAGCCTGAGAAGTAAAGACCACGGAATGCCATGCCCTCGCCCGGAGGATTCTTGTCGATGCTGCCGCTGCGGAGGTAGTAGCGCGACTCGAGCTGGTAGTTGCGGATCTCGAAGAACTTATGGTCGGCGTGATGCTGCCACCACGGGAAGTCCATCGAGGCACCGAAGGTGAAGTGGCCGCGCTTGGGGTAGTACTCCAGCGCCACATTGGGGATGGGACACCAGCGGTCGTAGCCGGGGACGTAGGCGAAGTCGAACAGCAGGTTGCTCTTCACCGACAGCAGTTCGCGGCGCGGCAGACGGAGCATCACAGGCTTCACCAAGGGGGTATCGACGGGCACGGGCTTCACGACGGGAGCAGGCTCCACCACGACAGGCGTGGGTTCCACGACGACGGGCGGCACGATGGGCACCACGGTCTTCGTCGTGTCGGGTTCGAGCGGCAGCGGCTCGGCGAGCGTCACCTCGGGGAGAGCCACCAGCTCCGGCAGCACCGTGCTGACATACGTGTTGGGCTTACGGAAGAAGAGGACGATGCGGGCGGCACGCAGCTGTGCGAAATATTCGCGGTAGAGGCGGCGCCACAGACGGCCTTGACGGGCACCCCGCAACGTGGTCTTCAGTTTCTGGATGCGGTTCTTCGGCAGGTAGAGGTCGCACTGAGCCTGGACGTAACCATAGTCTGGGTCGCCGCGGCGGCGCATCATCAGGCACAGGGTGCGGTAGTCCTCGATGTCGATCTCCATGTCGAAATCCTCGCCCGTGGGCACCGTCAGGCTCTGCTTGATGAAGTCCAGCAGGGCCTCGGCACGCTTCTCGCCGAGGAACTTGTTGAATCGTGTAGGACCTTCAGGTGAAGCAGCGCCACGCAGCATCACATAAACAAGTTCGAGGCTGTCGCGGTTGATGAGCGGCAGCACTTCATTCGCCAGCTGCATGACCAGCGAGTCGCGCTTCGGCAACGTGTACTTGTTGATGGGGAAGATGACCTTACCGGCAATGTCGAAGAACTCCTCGTCGGTCAGTTCCACGTCCTTCTTGTTGTCAACGAAACGGACGTAGGAGTAGGGCGAGTATTCCGCCGTGTCAGCCGGCATGAGCTGCCTCGGCATGGCAGATTTGCTCGGGAAAGCCTTCGGAACGGAAGGACGTGACGAACGTGCAGAAGCTGCAGCGCCGGCGTCAGACCGCGAAATGGTGCCAGGATCGACAAAAGGCGCCGCAGACAACAGCATAGCTGGGGGCAACAGGAGCGTCAGACCTAAAGCCATGATTCTGAATATATTCTGCAGTCGTTTCATATAAGTTTGTTACGTAAAACCGTCTTTTATTTGTATTTTATAACTTGAATTGTCTGCAAAGGTACGGATTTATTACCTTATAAACAAGGGGGGGGGGTTAAAGGATGTTAATTCGTCGCATTTTTGATATATGTCAAATGCAATCGATTACGGAACAAATAGGAATTCAGTCCTTAGGACAAACGAGAACCTATCAGCAAACGACTACGAAAACTCTTTCCTTTAGGAAAGGGAATACGCATGTCTTGCACCTCCTTCCTATACACCTGAGGAGCCTTCGACAAAAAGCACAAAACGCAAAATATTTCGCTTATTCGAAATTCTTAAAAAATTATAAATCACCCACCCGCCAAGCCCACCTCAGGACAGCGTCATGGATACGAGCCGTTCGACACAAACCCACCCTTCAGCACGACCATACGCATCGGATTACGCGAACATTCGTTCCAGCATTAACGAACATTCGCTACGGTCACAACGAACATTCGCTACTGCCATAACGAACATTCGCTACAGCCATAACGAACATTCGCTTCAGCCACAACGAACATTCGCTCCGATCATAACGGCAAGCCGCTCCGGAACCAACGGTCAGTCCTTCTGAAACCAATGACCAGATGTCCCCTCCCCCATTCTCTCCATTACCGTTTCAAACCCTAATAGCTTTCGGCCTATACCCTTGAGGCTTTCAGGCCAAACCCTTGAGGCTTTTCAGCCATACCCTTATAACTTTCAAAACCCTCATATTTATTATGTTCGCGTGTATTATGCGCATACGAATGACATGAAAAAAGCCTTCACATCGTCACAAAATGGCATATATCTTTGTATATATGGCGATTAGAGTGTGACGAATAGTGTGAAGGAGCGTGATAATGTGACGAAACAGCCGAAAATATGGCCATTTTTAATAGATTTTAACTTTCAAAATGATAGTATTTCGACATAAAACGACCAATTTATCAGTAAATACTATATAAACGCTCGTATTTATCTGTATTTCTGCATACTAAACAACATCTAAGTATTAAAGAAAAAAGTTCAGGAAAATAGGATAGATGTGACGTCGAAAACGTGCATTTTGGAGCGTAAATCCGAACCGCTCGGCACACTTTTCCGAGGAAGAGAAATGGCCCGCACAAACTTTTTTTTGCATTAAAATGAAGATTTAAGGAAAAAAAGTATGCCAAAAGAAATATATTTTCTAACTTTGCGGCGATTTTTACGAAATCTTACCCAAAAGGAAGTCCTCAGGATATAAATTAGACATCAAAACATAATGAAGAAGTATTTGCTTACATTCATCATGGTCGTGGCAAGTTTAGGCTCTGCCACAACGGCTTTTGCCTACGACTGCGAGGTCGATGGCATCTATTACTATCGTATCTCAGCCACGGAGCTGGAGGTCGCCAACAAGGTGTTCTCCGACCAGAACCGCACGGCCTACTCGGGTGCCATCACCATCCCTGCCACCGTGACCTACAACGGCAAGACGTTCTCTGTCGTCTCCATCGGCGAATACGCATTCCGCGACTGCGCCTCGCTGACCTCCGTCACCATCCCGAGCAGCGTGACCGCCATCAAGAGCTTCGCCTTCTACAACTGCAGCGCCATTGCCAACCTGAACATCCCCGCCAGCGTCAAGGAAATCGGCGCCGGAGCCTTCGAAGGATGTGCCTCGCTGACGCAGATGATCCTGCCCGCCGGCATTCCATCCATCGAGGACGAGACGTTCTACGGCTGCTCGGCACTCAAGGGCATCGTCATCCCCAGTAGCGTGCAATTTGTCGGCGAACAGGCCTTCTCGCGCTGCACATCCCTCATCTCCATCTATTGCATGGCAACGGCTGTGCCCGAGTGCGACATCAACGCCTTCACGAAGGTGGACCGCACATGGTGCACGCTCTATGTGCCACGCGGCGCTAAGGCCTATCAGGAGAGCCCTTCATGGAAGGAGTTCTTCATCGAGGAGTACGACGGAAAGGTGGAAGACATCAACTTCAGCGCCATCATCAAGTAAGCGGAGAGGCTGAGACAGATACGAGGGGCTGTGTCCAACGACACAGCCCTTTTCTTGTTTCTGACAACGATTCTTCCTTCAGACGACGAATATATTATTCTTTTGACAATAGTATACTGTTTTTCTCTATACAACGAATTATACGAATTAAACGAATTATCGAAGATTGACGAATAGATTGACGTCTAAATAACTCTTTGCATAGAGAATAATTCGTTTAATTCGTTGTCTAAGAAAAAGGAAGGGCGCTGATATGCAAGATGATTCAACGCCCTTTTATCAGGATTGTTGGCAGCCGCCGTTATTCTGTGAAGGTGACGGCCTTGGCGTTGGCGTGAGCGGAGATAGACAGGCGATGGCTGACGACGCCGTAGCGGCGGACCAGCATGTCGGAGACAGCCTTGGCACGCTCCTGGGTGCCGTGGATGACGAGCTTCGCACGAGGATGGTTGCGCAGATAGACGGCCACCTGAGCCAGCAGCTCGGACTGGTTGGACGGGATAGCGTTGGAGGAGGCGGCAAAGGTGATCACGGGGAGACCTTCCGAAGAGCGCTCGCCGGCAGCGGGAGCCTCGGTCTTCACTTTAGCGCGGGCAGGGGCCGGGGAAGGTGTTGCAGCAGGCTTAGGCTTCGGCGTATTGACGACAGCAACAGCAGGCTTCTCCTCGACAACAGGCTTAGGCGTATCGACGACGGCGGGCTTCGGCGTATCAACGACGGCGGGCTTCGGCGTATCGACGACGGCGGGCTTCGGCGCAGCGATGATCACGGTTTTGGGTTCAATGTTAAACACCTCGTCAACGGACTGGCGGAAACGGCGCGTGCCGTTGACATTACGGAAATAATAATGTGCGCCGACGGCCAGCTGCCAGGCCGCATAATGAGGATTATACTGCACGGACGAGGAGTAGCGGTTGAGGTTATAGTTCAGCGCCGGCTCGACAAACGCTTCCCACGCCTCGTTGCGGTCCAGACGGAAGGCAACGTCGAAAGCAATCTTCGAGATGAAATCGTTGCGGTTGCCCTCGATTCCGTTGATGTGATTAACGCCCCAACCGAGCAGGAAACGTACCTCGCAGAAACGCTGACGACCGGTGTAGCCCCAGATGAGGTTGTTCAGGTTCACCTGACCCAAGATGTCGAAGTTGAAAGCCTTGATGAAAGGCGTGGGGCTATCGGCAAAGAGCTGGTCGTTGTGGAAGGAGGTTGCCTCGGCTATCAAGCTGAAAGCGGGGAAGAGGTCGCGGCCGACACGTACCGACGTATGGGGATTGAGATGGGTCATGAAAGGGTTGTGCGTCAGCTTGGAATTGAAACCCACCTGAGCGCCGACAAACCAATGGTCCAGGATATGAGAGCCTTTGAGATAACCCTGCGCCACGACAGGGCTGAAGGCTGTAATCCAAAGGGTTGCGAGAACGAGATATTTCTTCATCTTCGAGCTTTTTTCATGAATGACGGTGCAAAGGTAACGATTTTGCGCGTACTAACCACGTAAAAAGACCATTTTCTTTCATCAAAATGTCATTAAGACCTCCGTCGCCACTACGCGCCCGCCCTTTTCCTTTCTTTCCTTGGACGTTTAATAAAAATTAACGAGCTTTACGCATCAAGGGAAACATAAAATTGGTAATTTTACACCCAAAATCAGATGTATAACCTATAAACTTACAAACTTAACCATCATGCGTAATTCTATCATTACCTTTCCCCTGCCGGCCAACGAGCCGGTGAAAGCCTATCTGGCCGGTTCACCCGAACGCGTGGCTCTGGAAGCAGAGCTGGAACGTCAGTCGAACATCGTTGTTGACATACCTATTATTATAGGCGGTAAGGAGATTCGCACGGGCAACACAGGCACCGTGACCTGTCCGCACGACCATAAGCACGTGCTCGCCACCTATCACAAGGTCGGAGAGAAGGAGATTCAACTGGCCATCGACACCGCCATGAAGGCATGGGTGGAGTGGTCGAAGACTGACTGGACCGTGCGCGCAGGCATCGCCATGAAGATGGCAGAGCTGCTGGCTACGAAGTATCGTCCTATCATGAACGCCGCCTGTATGTTAGGCCAAAGCAAGAACATCTACCAGGCAGAGATCGACTCAGCATGCGAGACCATTGATTTCTTCCGCTACAACGTGCATTATGCCTCGAAGATCTACGCCATGCAACCGAAGGACGGCGCAGGCAACATCAACCACACAGAGTACCGTCCGCTGGAAGGCTTCGTGCTGGCCGTGACACCTTTCAACTTCACGTCCATCGCCTCGAACCTCTGCATGACGCCCGTGCTGATGGGTAACGTAGCGGTATGGAAGCCCTCCACCACTGCCCTACTCTCCAACTACTACCTCATGCAGTTGTACAAGGAAGCCGGCCTGCCCGACGGCGTTATCAACTTCCTGCCCGGCAGCGGAGCGCTCATCGGTAAGGTATGCACCGAGAGCAAATACTTTGCAGGCATTCACTTCACTGGCAGCACCGCCACCTTCAAGAGCCTCTGGAGTCAGGCATGCTCGAACCTCGACCGCTACATTTCCTATCCGCGTCTCGTAGGTGAGACCGGCGGCAAGGACTTCATCTTCGTGCATCCCTCAGCCGACCCGAAGGCTGTGGCTACGGCTGCTTTCTGCGGAGCCTTTGAGTTCCAGGGACAGAAGTGCTCAGCAGCTTCGAGAATGTATATCCCAAAGAGCTTGTGGCCCTGCGTGTTAGAGGATATCAAGCGCATGGCCGGTGAAATCAAGATGGGTGATGTGCGCGACCCGATGAACTACGTCAACGCTGTCATCGACGAGGCTTCGTTCGACAAGTGCAAGAGCTATATCGACTTCGCCGAAGCAGCTGCCGATGCGAAAGTTGTCCTCGGCGGCAAATGCGACAAGAGCGTAGGATGGTTCGTCGAGCCTACGGTCATCGAGACCTCTAACCCTCACTTCAAATCAATGGAAGAGGAGATCTTCGGCCCCATCATCACCGTCTATCCTTACGACGACGACAAGGTGGAAGAAACCGCCAAGCTATGCGACGAGACCTCGCCTTACGGCCTCACCGGCGCTGTTTTCGGACGCGACCGCTTAGCTGTTGAAAAGATTGCCGACAAACTGGCATACGCCGCAGGTAACTTCTACATCAACGACAAGCCCACGGGTGCCGTGGTCGGCATGCAACCTTTCGGCGGAGCACGCGCCAGCGGCACCAATGACAAGGCTGGCGGCGAGTTTAACCTCATCCGTTGGATCATCCCGAGAGTGATCAAGGAGACACTTGTCAGTCCGACGGATTATAGATATACGTATATGAAATAAAAGACCCACCCCCGACCCCTCCCGTAAGGGAGGGGAGGGGCTGGCGCGATGAATGTTTTAATTGAATTTCTGTATCTTTTTATGAAGGGCATTTTTAAGAGCCTAATTAATATAGGATTGATTTCTTTGATAACCGCCTGCAACACCCCTCCCTTACGGGAGGGGCAGGGGGGTGGGTCTGCTGGGGCTGCTGAGTGGTCTGTCCCCGAATGCATCGTTTCCAGCGTTCCCGACTCCCTCGGTCTTGACAGCTTCTATGTCAAGTACGTGGATGTCAACGGTCTGCCGTTGGTGTCGTCGTGGCGCGTGCCTGATTCTGCCTTCGTGGCTGCCCATCGTACGCTGTATGCCATGACCTGCATGCTGAAGCCTGAAGTTCTGCAGGCGATGATTAAGGCCAACGCCCGCGTGGCGATCATGGCGAGATACGAGGGCACAACGGACCTGCCCGAGCATCATTATCTGGTCAACGACACCGCCCTGAACTGGGACCTCCGTGCCCGCGGCTTAGGCGGCACCATCGAAGAGCCGCTGACCTCGTGCGCCGAAGAGAACGTGCTTGGCTATCAGATCGATAAATACCACGCCGAGGACATCCTCATCCATGAGTTCGCCCACGCCATCCATTGCATCGGTCTGATGATTGCCGAACCCGAGTTCGACGGCCGCCTCAAGCAGCTCTACGAGAACGCCAAGGCCAAAGGTATCCTCGACGGCACCTACCGCATCACCGACCACATGGAATATTTCGCCGAGGCGGTGCAGGACTGGTTTAACGTCAACGCCGAGATGCCCCATCCCGACGGCAAGCACAACTGGTGCAACACCCGCGAAGAGCTGAAGGTCTATGACCCTGACCTCTACGCCCTTCTCGCCGAGCACTTCCCCGAGACTGACGAGCAGATCAGCTGTCACAAGAAAGTCAACGAGTGCTACAAGCCCTGACACCTCATCCGCCCCTCATACTCGCCTTCTTGAGCTGTCCCCATGTTCGCCCCTCGAGCACTTGCGTCTAAGGCTTCCTAAGAAACAACTATCCATAGTTTGCACTCATGTACAAAAAAGGATTTCTCTATTTCATCTGCGCCGTCTCGGCGATGGGCGGCTTGCTGTTTGGCTACGACTGGGTAGTCATCGGCGGTGCTAAACCATTCTACGAACTGTATTTCGGCATCGCAGACTCGCCTGTCATGCAGGGCGTAGCGATGACGACGGCGCTGATCGGCTGTCTCGTCGGAGCCATGGTAGCAGGCGCTGCCGCCGACCGCTACGGGCGCAAGCCCTTGCTGACCTTTTCCGCCGTGCTGTTCACCGTCTCGGCTATCGGTACGGGGCTGTTCAACGACTTCACCTTATTTAATATCGCGCGCTTCGTGGGCGGCGTAGGCATCGGAGTCGCCTCTGCCTTAGCCCCCATGTATATCGCCGAGGTCAGTCCTGCCGAAATCCGCGGACGCATGGTGAGCCTCAACCAGATGACCATCGTATTAGGCATCCTCGCCGCACAGATTGTCAATATGCTTTTAGCTCGCGACACCAGTGTGGCCGAGAGCCAGGCGTGGAATGTGGCGTGGGGTTGGCGCTGGATGTTCTGGGCCGAGACCGTGCCAGCCGCCCTCTTCCTCGTGATGAGCTTCTTCATCCCCGAGAGCCCGGTGTATGTGAAAGTGAAAAGTGAAAGAGTGAAAAGTGAAAAATATAAATTACTTGTGGCTTCCACAGAACAAGCCGTCAACAACGGTAATTCTTATTTTTCACTTTTCACTAAGCAGTACCGCAAGGTACTGTTGCTTGGCCTCTTCATCGCCGTCTTCCAGCAGTGGTGCGGCACGAATGTCATCTTCAACTATGCTCAGGAAATCTTCGTGGGCGCCGGCTTCGACGTGGACGGTATGTTCATCAATATCGTCATCACAGGCATCGCCAACGTGCTGTTCACCTTCGTAGCCCTCTACACCATCGAGAAGTGGGGACGCAGGACGCTGATGCTGATCGGTGCCGGTGGCTTAGGACTCATCTATCTGACACTCGGCACCTGTTACTTTTTCGAGGTGAAAGGCGTGATGATGGTGGCGCTGGTCGTATCGGCCATCTCGGTTTATGCGATGACCTTGGGTCCTGTCACCTGGACGCTTCTGGCCGAGATCTTCCCCAACCGCATCCGTGGCGTGGCGATGGCCACCTGCACGTTTGCCCTGTGGGTAGGCTGCTGCACGCTGACTTTCTCGTTCCCCTCGATGAATGCAGCCCTCGGCAGTAGCGGCACGTTCTGGATCTACGCTGCCATCTGCACCTTCGCCTTCGTATTCCTCTATCGCAATTGCCCTGAGACAAAGGGCAAAAGCCTTGAGGAACTGGAGAAGGAACTAGTGGCTGAGGCAAAATAAAGAATAAGAAAATAAGAAATTTAGAAAATAACGAAATAACAAGTTGATAACAATGGGAACAAAAGCTTGGCGTGAACTCATCACGATTCCCACCTATGAAGTGGGGAAACCCGAGAAGAATCCGATGTTCTTGGAGAAGCGAGTCTATCAGGGCAGTAGCGGTGTCGTCTATCCCTATCCCGTCATCGAGAAAATTAAGGACGAGAAGGTGGACCGCGAGTATCTGGCGATATGGCTCGAGAATGAATACATCAAAGTGATGATACTGCCCGAGCTGGGCGGCCGCGTGCAGATGGCCTACGACAAGATTCGCGAACGCCATTTCGTCTATTACAACCACGTCATCAAACCCGCACTGGTGGGTCTCGCAGGGCCCTGGATCAGTGGCGGCATCGAGTTCAACTGGCCTCAGCACCATCGTCCCTCGACCTACCTGCCCGTCGATCATAAGATTGAGGAAGGCTCGGACGGCTCTGTCACCGTCTGGTGCAACGAGATGGAACGCATGTTTCATCAAAAGGCGCTCGTAGGCTTCACCCTTCGTCCCGGCTGTGCCTATCTGGAAATAAGAGGACACCTCAGCAACCGCACTCCCCTCCCCCAGACGTTCCTTTGGTGGGCGAACCCGGCCGTTGAGGTCAACGATGCCTATCAGAGCGTCTTTCCGCCCGACGTGAACGCCGTTTTCGACCATGGCAAGCGTGCTGTCTCGAGCTTCCCCATTGCTACGGGAACGTACTATAAGATGGACTACTCGGCAGGCGTTGATATCTCCAACTACAAGAATATCAAGGTGCCGACCTCCTATATGGCCGTCAACTCGAAGTACGACTTCGAAGGCGGCTACGAAAACGACACCCAGGCCGGTATGCTTCATGTCGCCTCCCATCACTTCTCGCCCGGCAAGAAACAGTGGACATGGGGCAACGGCGACTTCGGCAGGGCGTGGGACAGGAACCTGACCGATATAAGCCCCTCTCTAACTCCCCCCGTTGGGGGGAGGACTTCCTTGTCCTCTGAACATGTATTATCCCATGGAAACGTGGCTAGTAGAAATGAAGCCCTCCCCCCCACGGGGGGAGATGGAGCGGGGCTTTATCGCCCCTACATCGAGCTCATGGCAGGCGTCTATACCGAGAACCAACCGGATTTCACATGGCTAATGCCCTACGAGGAGAAGCAGTTTACGCAGTATTTCATGCCTTACCGCGAGATAGGCATCGTGAAGCAGGCCACGAAGGACTTTGTGTTCAATATCCTTGAAGTGAAAAATGATGGAGTGAAAAGTGAAAAACCGGCTTTCTGCGTCAAGGTGCTGGCTACTTCTAAGAAAGAGGTGCGACTCGTGCTTCGCAATAAGAAGGAGGATGTGCTCTTCGACGAGACGGCAACCCTCTCGCCTGAGGCTGTCTTCACCAAAGAGATTGACGCAAGAGACTCGAAGCTTTCAGACCTTACATTTAATATATATAAGGTAGCTACTCCCCTCGCCACTGGTATAGAGGTCGGGGGTGAGGCCTTGCTGTCATGGTCGCCAGAGCCCGACGAGGTACGTCCTATCCCCGAAGCCGCTGAGGCTGCGCTGCCACCCGAGCAGACCAAGACCAACGACCAACTCTTCCTGACGGGCCTGCACTTGGAGCAATACCGCCATGCCACGTGGTCGGCTCTCGACTACTACGAGGAAGCGCTGCGCCGCGACCCCAACGACGTGCGCTGCCTGAACCAGACAGGTCTCTGGTACCTGCGCCGCGGACGTTTCGATAAGGCAGAGACCTACCTGCGCAAGGCTGTTAAGATATGGCAGAAGCGCAATCCCAACCCTTACGACGGCGAGGCCATCTTCAATCTGGCCCTCGCGCTGAAGTTCCAGTTCCGTCAGCAGGAAGCCTACGACCTGTTTTGGAAATCGACGTGGAACAAGGCGTGGGCCGATGCGGGCTACTTCGAAGCCGCCTGCATCAGCGTCAGTCAAGGTCGCTACACCGATGCGCTCGACGAGCTCAACCGCAGTCTCATCTTCAACAGCTGCAACCATAAGGCGCGCGCCTTGAAGGCCGTCGTGCTGCGTAAGCTACAGGACAGCAAGCAGAAAGGCGGTCTGCAGATGGGCAGTTCGCAGGAGCTGAATGAGCGGCTGTCGCTCATCAAGGAGTCGCTAAGGTTGGATCCCTTCAACTATGGCATTCGCTACGAACAATACCTGCTAACGAAGGACAAGGACCTGCTGAAGGAGATGAGTGAGCTGATGCACGGAAGCGTGTTCAACTACCATGAGCTGGCGCTGGACTATGCGCAAGCCGGCCTTTGGCAGGAGTGCATCGACATCCTAAAGCTGTGCAAGACAAAGCATCCGCTTACCTCATATTATATAGGATGGGCACAATTGGAGCTGGGCGATGCCGTAGCAGCCAATGCCTCCTTCGAACAGGCCGAGAAAATGGACAGCTACTGCTGCTTCCCCAATCGCATAGAAGATGTCGTGGCGCTGAGTATGGCCAAGACCGTGAACCCCGACGGCGCCCGTGCGCCCTACTATCTTGGCTGCCTCTACTACGACAAGCGCCAGTACGACGTCGCCATCGAGAACTGGGAGCTATCGGCCAAACTCGACCCGAAGTTCCCCACCGTATGGCGCAACCTGGCCCTCGCCCGTTTCAACAAACAAGGACGGCAGGACGAGGCCGTGGAGTATATGGAGCGTACCTTCCAGCTCGACAAGAAAGACGAGCGCGTGCTCATGGAACTCGACCAGCTCTACAAACGGCTGCAACGTCCTCATGCCGAGCGCCTTGCCTTCCTACAGCAATACCCCAATCTCATCCAGCGCCGCGACGACCTTGTGCTCGAGGAAATCACGTTGCTGAACCAAGTTGGGCGCTACGAAGAAGCGATGCAGAAACTCGACAGCCATATCTTCCACCCGTGGGAGGGCGGCGAAGGTAAGGTGTCCGCACAGTATCAGATTTGCCGCGTTGAGCAAGCGAAACGTTTGCTCACCGAAGGCACAGAGAAGAAAGAGAACATAGCGTTGGCAGTCCGCCTGCTCAAGCAGTGCCTTGAATATCCACATCACCTCGGCGAAGGCAAGCTCTATGGCGCTCAGGAAAACGACTTCCACTACCTCCTCGGGCTCGCCTACGAAAAGTTAGGCGACATCGATGAAGCACGGCATCACTATGAGCAGGCCACCGAAGGACCGACCGAACCCGCCGCAGCCATGTACTACAACGACGCCAAGCCCGACAAGATTTTCTACGCCGCACTGGCTTACCGCAAGCTGTCTGATGACGCCAAGGCCAACAGCCTCTGCTACAAGCTGATCAACTACGGCCAGCAACACATCTTCGAGAAGCAAACGATGGACTACTTCGCCGTCTCGCTGCCCGACCTGCTCATCTGGGACGGCGACCTGCAGGAGAAGAACACCATCCACTGCAACCTCATGATGGCACTCGGACACCTCGGCCTCGGTAATACCGAAAAGGGGTTACGCTTCCTCGACGAAGTTGAAAAGACGGATGTAAACCACGCCGTTCCACCAGCCATGCGAAGCCTGCTGCCTTTGCTTTAACCCTACCAACGTCATTATTCTTTCCGTAACACAAATATAACACCATTATGAGAAACAAGACAGAAACCTACCTACAGCGCCGTGCCCGCCTGAAGAAGGATATGGGCAGCGGTCTGCTGCTGTTCCTCGGCAATGCCGAAGTGGGCATGAACTATGCCGACAACACATATAAGTTTCGTCAGGACAGTACGTTTCTGTATTTCATCGGAATGGACGACCCCGACCTCGCCGCCATCATCGACGTGGACGAGGACCGCGTCATCGTCTTCGGCAACGAGCTGACAATCGATGATATCGTCTGGACAGGCACGATGCCCACGCTGAAGGAGCGTGCCGCGGAGTTCGGCATCACGGACACGCGACCGATGAGCGAGCTGAAAGGCTATCTCGACAAGGCTCGCAGCAAAGGCCAACCCGTTCATTTTCTGCCACCCTATCGTGGCGACCATCGCGTCTGGCTATGGGAACTGCTCGGCGTGGAACCTGCAGCACAGCCTTCGAGCGCGAGCGTTCCTTTCATCAAAGCCATCGTCAGCCAGCGCAACTACAAGACGCTCGAAGAGATCGCTCTCATCGAAAAGTCCGTGGACCTGAGCACCGAGATGCATCTGGCTGCCTACCGCACCGTCAGACCCGGCATTCATGAGTCTGAGGTGGCCGCTGCCGTGGAAGAAGTCGCCTGCCGTCATGGCAACGCCCTCGCCTTCCCCACCATCGCTACGGTGCAGGGACAAGTGCTGCACAACCACGGTTTCATCCACCGCTGCCAGGAGGGTGATATCTTCCTCCTCGATGCGGGTGCTGAGACCAAGTCGCACTATGCCGGCGACCTCTCATCGTCGATGCCCGTTGGCGACCGCTTCACGGAGCGTCAGAAAACGATCTACGAGATTCACCTCGCCTCGTTCTACGCCGCCGTCGATACACTGGCCGTTGGCGTTCCCTTCCGCGAGGCACATATCGCCGCTGCCACGAAGATCTGCGAAGGCATGAAAGCACTCGGTCTGATGAAGGGCGACCCAGCCGAAGCTGCACGCATCGGCGCCTACGCCCTCTTCTTCCCCTGTGGACTGGGGCACATGGTAGGATTAGACGTGCATAATATGGAGAATCTCGGCGAACAATATGTGGGTTATCTCGACGGCGACAAGAAGAGTACGCAGTTCGGTTTCAAGAGCTTGCGTCTGGCGCGCCCGTTGGAGCCCGGCTTCGTGTTCACTGTGGAGCCCGGCATCTACTTCATCCCCGAATTGATGGATAAGTGGCAGGCTGAGCACCAGTTCACCGACTTCATCTGCTATGATAAGCTCGCCCCCTGGCGCGACTTCACGGGCCTGCGTAACGAGCTGAACTACGCCGTCATGCCCGATGGTAAGGTCAAACTGCTCGGCACGATCAAGAAGCCCATGAGCATCGAAGAGGTCTATCAGGCAAAGGAAGCTACTTCATACTGATCGTCATCGTCTCTTCCTTGCCCGTCTTGCTGCTGAGGTAGGTGATTTGTGTGCCTTCAGGTTTCAGGCCTGCCCATCCTTGCGTGGTGGCCTGAACCATGTCCACATGGTCGATGCGCTCCGAGCCGATAGCCACGACACGGTCGCCCGAACGAATATCTCCCTTGGCATTATCCCAAACCATACCTGCCACCAATTGGTTGCCCATCACGGTTATCACTACGTCCCATTCGGGTTGATAAACGTTGATGGGCTCCGTTGTGTCTTCAAAAGGCTGGAAGAAGAACATCTTCTCGCGGTAGTCTATGATGACATCGCCGTGGAGCAGCACGTTCGAGCCGATGCGCGAATCGATGGCGTCGGTGGTGATCGTCGTTAAATTGGAAAAATTAATATTCCCGATGTAACTCTTCGGGATGAGCACGCGGTACTTCACCGACGCGGCCTCAAGCCCGGCGGCACCCATAGACAGGATGCCCTTGCCCGATGCCAGGCGGCGGAAATGGGTCGTGTCAGCTTGGACACGGGCGTAAAAACGGTTGCTCATCTCGTAGAAATCCAAAGCGCCCGTGTCGAACATCACGGTGTCGATCGTATTGCCTACGCGAATAGGCACCATCGTGGAATAGGGATCGTCGGCAAGCAAGATACCATAGTTAACATTGATGCCCAAGCCAGTAGTGTCGTTGGTGAGGATGAACTGACGGTTGCGGCCGTCAAACTTCACAATGCCTTGACGCATAAGATTGTAGCCCACGATTCCGTCCACACCAAACTGCTCCACCATATTACCCTCGGGCAACTGCATGGCCTGCAGGAGGGTAAACGTGAAGCCGCCCAACTTCAGGTCGGGAAGATTCACGATGGTCGTTCTTACGATACTGCCATTGGAGTCATACACCTGAGTGGTCTGGCCACCTTGTATGCCGGCGCGCTGAGCAAAGGTATGTGTGATACTGCACGGCGCTCCTGTGTCTAAGAGGAAACGTCCTTCCACGCCATTGACGCTGGCCCGCACCAACATCTTCCCATTTTCCATTCCGTAGGACGTTACCATTCGCCAGGCATGTGCAGGGAGGGTGACGAAGAGACAGAGGAGGACGAAGAAAAAGCTGTACCTTATATTATTGTCCATTGTCCATTGTCCATTATCCATTATCCATTATACATTGTCCATTGTCCATTATCCATTATCCATTGTCCATTGTCCATTATCCATTGTCCATTGTCCATTATCCATTATCCATTGTCAATTATCAATTATCAATTATCAATTATCAATTATACTCTTCACCTTGTTCAGGAAAGGCAGGGGAGCGAGGAAGCCCACGATTTTGTCCACCAGCGTGCCGTCCGGTCTCAGGATGAGCATGGTAGGATAAGCCGAGACATTGAAGTGTTTAGCCAGCTCAGGGCCCTCGCCGCGTTCCATATCTATCTGAGCACTTACGAAACGGGGATTCATGTATGCGCCAACTTCTTTTTGCGGGAACGTCTGCTTGGCCAGCATCTTACATGGTCCGCACCACGACGTGTAGCCGTCGATGAACACCAGCTTGTTCTCGGCCTTGGCCTTGGCCAGCAACTCGTCGAATGTGGCAGAGGTGAAGGCTATGCCGCCCTCTGCAGCTACCTGGCCCACAGGCGTACTCAGGTTATCGGTAAGATCGCGGTAGGCACGTGCCAGCGAACTGCCCACGGCAGCATATTTCTTCTCGCGCTCACGGTAGTAGCTGATGAGCTGTTTCTTCTCGTCAGGCGTGGCGTCGGGGTATTTCAGCGTCACATCCATCATGTAGTGCGTCTGCTCATCCTTCAGCTGGTTCAGCGCCTCAATGGTCTGCGCATACTGATGCTTGCCGTACAGTTTCACGATGTTGTAGAGCGCGTAGGCGTTGTTCGTCTGGGGCAGCCCTGCTTTCTGCATCGCCAGGTAAGTGTTGAGCAACGCGTTCTCGTCAAACGCCTTGTCGCCGGTGGCATAGACGTAGATATCCTTGCCGTAGATGGATGCTATCAGGTCATCGACCTTCTCCTTGCCGATGTTCTTGTCGAAGGCGGCACGGTTATCCACCAGATACTGAAACAGCGGGTCATTGGACTCACGTATGTTCTTGCGTGCAAATAGCCAGTTCTCTTTCCTGGCATAGTCCTTGGGCTGCAGCTGCTGAGTATAGCTTGGTGAGATGCTGTTGTACAAGCTGTCCTCACCCGCAAGATTCAATGCCGTCAAGTAGTTAAGCAACAGTTTCTTCGAGCGGTCGCCGCTCTCGTAGGCCGCACGTGTGCCGGCAAGCGAGGTTTTGGAACTCAAGCTCAATGCCACACGATCTTGGAAATCAGGCAGCGGCGCTCCTCCCACGATGCGGTGAAGCACTTGGCCGTCGGCATCCAGAACCAGATAGTGAGCAAACGTGCTGACGCCGTAACGCTGTGCCAGGTGGCGGTTGTCGGGCTTGGTCACGTCAGCAAAGAAACAAACGAAGTTCTTGTCCATCCAATCGCAGAACGCCTGATCAGAGAATACCATGCCGTTCATGCCGTGGCACGGTCGTGCCCAGTCGGCGAAGCAGTTGAAGAAGATGGGCTTTTTCGTCTGTCGCGCCTTGGCCAACGCCTCTTCGAAGCTATATACATATTTCATCTTGACGAGAGCAGCGAGTGAGTCGCCGTCGTCATAGGTGCTCGGGCCTTGCTGTGCCTGAACGGTGAGGAAAGAGATGGACGTCAGGAGAGCGACGGCCATAAAACGGAGCATTGTTTTCATTGTGTTAGCTTCTTTGCGCAGCAAAAGTACATAATTGACGGCAATTGAGAGGCATAATTTCAGATATTTAACGTTTATTGTACCGTTCGTTTGTGGAACCACCAAGAAAATATAGTACCTTTGCGCCCGAAATAAATTCAGGAATCATGAACTTCAACATCAAATATCCCGAAAACGAAGGCGGAATGAATGAGCGCATCAAGCGTCTCCGCCAAGAAAATTTCGACACACCCACGACGCTCTCCATTGAACGCGCGCTGATCGAAACCGAGTTCTACAAGAAGTACTACGGCACGATGCCGACGCCTGTGCTACGCGCCAAGAACTTCTATGAGATATGCAAGAAAAAGACCATCTATATCGGCAAAGATGAGTTGATTGTTGGCGAACGCGGACCTGTGCCCAAGGCCGTGCCCACCTTCCCCGAGCTGACCTGTCACTCGGTCGAAGACCTGCATACGCTCGACACCCGCGAGCTGCAGTCCTACCATATCTCGCAGGAGGACATAGACACCTACGAGCGCGAGGTCATCCCCTATTGGTCTGGCAAGACACAGCGCGAGCGCATCTTCAACCACGTGTCGAAGGAATGGGAAGAAGCTTACCACGCTGGTGTCTTCACCGAGTTTATGGAGCAGCGCGCAGCAGGCCACACCGCCATGGACGGCAAGATGTACCACGAAGGACTCTTGGACGTCAAGGCCCGCATCGAGAAACGCATCGCCGAGCTCGACTATATTTATGACCCCGAAGCCACCGACAAACAGCAGGAACTCGAAGCCATGGCCATCTCCTGCGATGCCGCCATACTCTTTGCCGAGCGCCACGCCGAGCTGGCAGAACAACTCGCTGCCAAAGAAACCGACGCTCAGCGCAAACAGGAATTGCTGAAAATTGCCTCCGTCTGTCGCTGGGTGCCAGCCCATGCGCCTCGCGACCTGTGGGAAGCCATTCAGATGTACTGGTTCGTGCACCTCGGCACAGTGACGGAGCTCAACGGCTGGGACTCGATGAACCCCGGGCATATCGACCAGCACCTGTGGCCCTTCTATCAGAAAGGCATCGAAGACGGTACACTGACACGCGACCAGGCGAAAGAACTCATTTCCTGCCTATGGATCAAGTTCAACAACCAGCCCGCACCGCCAAAAGTGGGCGTCACAGCCCTCGAGAGCGGCACCTACAACGACTTCACCAACATCAATATCGGAGGTGTGGACCGCGATGGCAATAGTGCCGCCAACGAACTCTCCTTCATCATCTTAGAGGTTCAGGAAGAGCTGCACGAGCTGCAACCCGGCCTCAGCATTCATATCGCCTCGAACACACCCGATGACTTCCTCTTGGCGGGGATTAAAGTCATCCGTCAGGGCCACGGCTATCCCTCCGTCTTCAACCCCGACACCTACGTCAAGGAGATGACGCGTGCCGGCAAGACGCTCGAAGATGCCCGCGAAGGTGGTTGCTCCGGATGCATCGAAGTAGGCGCTTTCGGCAAGGAAGCCTACCTGCTCACAGGCTATCTCAATACACCCAAGATTCTCGAAATCACCCTCAACAACGGCATAGACCCCGAGACGGGCAAGAAGTTAGGTCTCGAGACCGGCGACCCGCGCACGTTCCATACCTTCGACGAGCTGTATGAGGCGTGGCACAAGCAGATGATCTATTTCGTGAACCTCAAGCTCAGCGTCAACAACTATATCGAGCGCATGTTCTCGCTCTATGCCCCCGCCACCTTCCTCAGCCTCTACATCGACGACTGCATCGCGAAGGGCAAGGACTACTACAGCGGCGGCGCGCGCTACAACACGACGTATATCCAATGCACCGGCCTCGGCACTATCACCGACTGCTTCACGACGCTTAAGAAGCACGTCTTCGAGGACAAACGCTATACCATGGATGAGATTCTCGAGGCGTGCAAGAAGAACTGGGGGGGCGCCCTGGAGCCTATGCGCCAGTATATCCGCAACCACACACCCTTCTTCGGCAACGACGATCCCTATGCCGACGACATCGCCGTGCGGGTGTATGAGGACTTGGTGAAAGCCATTGAAGGACGGCCCAATACGCGCGGCGGCGAGACACACCTGAACATGCTTTCGACGACGTGTCACAACTATTTCGGCAGCGTCTGCGGTGCTACGCCCAACGGTCGCTTCGCCCATTTTGCCATCTCCGACGGCACATCGCCCGCCCATGGCAGCGACTCGCATGGTCCCACGGCCGTCATCAAGAGCCTCGGCAAGCTCGACCAGACGAAGAGCGGCGGCACCCTCTTGAACGTGCGTTTCGTGCCTGCCCTGCTCAAGCGCGAAGAGGACATGAAGAAGCTCGGACAGCTCATCCGCACCTACTTCAAGTTCGGCGGTCATCACATCCAGTTCAACATCGTGGATACGGCAACCTTGCTTGATGCACAGAAGCATCCCGACAACTATCGAGACCTCCTGGTTCGTGTCGCAGGCTACTCAGACTACTTCAATGATATGACCGAGCAGCTGCAGAACGAGATCATTGCCCGCACAGAGAACGAGGAGGTCTGATTTCACCGACGCCGTTATTTCACTTTCCACACATTCAGCACGATGCCTTTGAAGTCGCCTCCAAAGGATGGGGCGCAGAGGAAAAGGGCGTTGTTGAGCCAGGCGTATTTGCTGTCCTCAGGGGCTTCGAAGGTCGGCGCACATTTGAAATAGAACGAGGGCGTGCCGTCGGGGTTCTTGCCCGTACTGATAATACCGCGATTGCGGATATGAATGAACACGCCGTCGTCGGTCTTGATGCTGTAAATGGCCTCCAGTTCCGTGCGACTGCCATTCGCCAGCTGCCAGTCGGCGCCGCCGCTGAGAATGGTTCCCTTCAGGAGCGGCCCTTCGAAGGTGCCGCCGGTGATGGGAATCACGGTGCGTTTGCCATGTGGCGTATCACCAACCACATAGGGCGCATCCAGCGTAACCTTCAGCTGCATCACAAATTCCGTTTCCGGCGCAGGGACATTGACCTGCGCTTTTGCGTTCAATCCCATCGTCAGGGCGAAAAGGACTGTCAAAAGGATTCTTTTCATACGTCAAATGTTATTAAAGTGAACATTTCGAGGGCAAAGATACGCAAAAAGTGAAAAGTAAAAGAGTGAAAAGTGAAAAATTATAGCGAGGATAAGGGAAAAAATAGCTATCTTTGCCGCCGTATGATTGTATTTGACATCAAACGTTACGCCATTAACGACGGCCCAGGCATCCGAACGACCATCTTCACGAAAGGTTGTCCGTTGCGATGCATCTGGTGCCATAACCCCGAGTCGTGGTTGCCCGAGCCCGAGATGCTGTTCAAGGCTAAGAAGTGCATCGGCTGCAACAGCTGCGGATGGTATCCGAGGCAGTTGGAGTATATAAGAGCCCACCCCCAGCCCCTCCCCAAGGGAGGGGAGTGCCCTACCCTCGCCCTCGAGATGTGCGGACGCGAGTGGACGGTGGAGGAGCTGCTTGCCGAGGTTGAGAAGGAACGGGATATCATGACAGACAGCGGAGGCGGCGTGACCGTGAGCGGCGGGGAACCGCTTCTTCAGATGAAGAATGGAAAATGGAAAATGGAAAATGAGGAGCCTCCACTCATGAACTTGTTGCACGAGCTTGGCCGACGCGGTTTCCATCGCGCCGTGGATACGACCCTCTATGCCCCAGCCGACGTGGTTCGTGCCGTAGCTACTGATACGGACCTCTTCCTCGTGGATCTCAAGGTGATGGATGCCGGGAAGCATAAGCTCTTCACCGGCGTCTCCAACGAGCTCATTCTTTCGAACCTACGCCTCATTGCTTCTCTCGGTGTTCCCTTCCAGGTCCGTATTCCGCTCATCGAAGGCATCAACACTGACGAGGAGAACATCGAAGCGACGGCTGCCTTCAGTGCCTCCGTCGGCGGGCAAAAAGTCAACCTCCTGCCCTACCACGATGCAGGCAAGGACAAGCACGCACGCCGAGGTACGACCTACAACCCTAAAGGTCTGCCAATGTCAACACCTGCTGAAGCCACTCTGCAACGCATCATCAGCCAGTTCGCAGCCCATGGCTTAAGTGCCACCATCGGCGGTTAATACTTGAAGACCTCTCTTGAACGACAAAAGGAAGCCGGTGGGCTTCCTTTTTTGCGGAGAGAGAGGGTGGCATCGAAGGAAAAGATTGAATATCTTTTTCAAAGATGACTTCTCAGCGCTCCCCGAATGCAAGGCAAGCTTGCCTTAGCCGAAGCAGTCGGGGAATAAGCGCGTGAGGATGTGGGAGGTGGGGTTTGAAGACCTCTCTTGAACGACAAAAGGAAGCCGGTGGGCTTCCTTTTTTGCGGAGAGAGAGGGATTCAAACCCCCGGAACGGACAAGCCGTTCACCGGATTTCGAGTCCGGCCCAATCGGTCACTCTGGCATCTCTCCTGGGTGCTTTCTTTCGATTGCGGGTGCAAAGGTAGTAAAAAGATTAGAGATTAAAGATTAAAGATTAGAGTTTTTTTCGTTTTGAGGCATTTTTTCTGCATTTACATGCTTTTTTTGCCCCGAAACAACACTTTGCAACCCAGTTGCACAACCTTTGCCGTACCTTTGCAGCGTCAAAACGAAGAAAAAGATAAAACATTCGTCATTCATCAATCGTCATTCATCAATCATCAATAAATAATATGGTACTAAACTGGATTGAAAGTTACTGGGACGCGCTGGTCATGATGACCGCCGAAATGGCTCCCTACCTGCTGTTGGGTTTCTTCATCGCAGGGTTGCTGCGGGTATTTGTTCCTCGCTCGATGTATTCTAAACACTTGGCACCGCGCAACATGAAGAGTGTGGTGAAAGCAGCAGCCATAGGCATACCACTGCCTTTGTGCTCCTGCGGCGTTATTCCTACGGCTGTGGGGCTGCGTAAGGAAGGAGCGAGCCACGGTGCCTGCGCCAGCTTCCTCATCGCAACACCCCAGACAGGCGTTGACTCGATAGCAGCCACCTACTCGCTCATGGGGCTTCCCTTTGCCATCGTCCGTCCTATTGCCGCCCTGTTCACGGCAATGTTCGGCGGGTGGTTAGTAAATAAGTACGCACGTGAGGACGAAACACTCTCTGCAGAGAAAGCGATGACAGGTGACCACGACCACTGCGACTGTGGACATGAGCACGAGCATGACCACTGCGAATGCAAGCATGAGCATGACCACGACCATTGCGACTGTGGTCATCATCACAGCGAAGCCCATTCGACGTCATTCGTTGGACGTATGAAAGAAGCCCTCGACTACGCTTTCGTGGATATGATGCAGGATGTAGGCAAGTGGCTCGTCATCGGCCTGCTGATAGCCGCCTTGATCACCGTGGCTGTGCCCAACGAGTGGCTGGCAGCGCTGCACGAGTACAAGTTGCTGAATATGCTCATCGTGCTGGCCGTAGCTATTCCGATGTATATCTGTGCCACCGGCAGTATTCCTATCGCTGTGTCGTTGATGGCCAAGGGCTTGACGCCTGGAGCAGCCTTGGTGCTACTGATGGCCGGTCCCGCCGTCAACTCCGCCTCCATCCTTGTCATCGGCAAAGTTTTCGGCAAGCGCACGCTCTGGCTGTACATCCTCTCCATCATCATCGGTGCCATCCTCTTCGGCCTCGGTATCGACTACCTGTTGCCCCAAGACTGGTTTGCAGTCTCTGCCAATTTCGCTGAAGCCGCCCACTGCGCCCACGGTCTCTCCGTGATGGATTGGATCTGGATTGCCCTCCTCCTCATTCTGCTCCTCAACGCCTTCTGGCAGGCTCACCACGGCCACACCTGCAGCTGCGGTCACGACCACGACCACGCGTCAGCTCACGAACAAAGTGAGGCTCTCCCCCTGACGGGTGAGCGGGGAGAGGGTCTTCTTTACCACATCTCCGGCATGAGCTGCAACCACTGCAAGGCCAATGTCGAACGCGCCATCCGCGGCGTGGAAGGCGTGAAAGAAGTGACCGTGGACTTAGCCTCAGGCACTGCCACGGTCACGGGAAATCACGATGCCGACGCCCTCATCGAACGGGTGAAGAGCTACGGCTACGAAGCGGAACGCGCTTAGATCTTCTTCAGACGGATCACGCGCGAAGAGAACTGGCGTGAGAGATAGGCATCGAGCCCCGTCTCCATGAGGAACTTACCCGAGAAGGTCTTGCCCTCGAAGTAATGCTCACGCTCGGCACACTCGAACTCGTTGAGGCGGTAGGTGGCGTTCGGGTCTAAGCCCGCCATGTGCCAGCGCGGCGTGTGCAGATCTACGTAGTGCTCGAACTTGTAGCAGAAGAAGACGGCCTCCGACTTGTCCTCGCTGACGAACATCTCGCTGCAGAAGCCATTGCCCTCGTAGGGCGAAAGGAGGCGGTACTGGTCGCCAAGTTGTACGATGGGACGTATCTCCTTGTAGAATGCCACAGCCTTCTTGGCATACTCACGCTCGCGGTCGTTGAGGTCGCTGGGCTTCATCTCCATGCCGAGGCGGCCTGTCATCGCCACGTCGAAACGGAATTTAAGAGGTATTACGCGATGCGTCTGATGGTTAGGAGATGCGCTGACATGCTGCGCCATGGCCATGGTGGGGAAGAAATGGCTCGTGCCCCATTGGATGAAGAGGCGCTGTTGGGCATCGGTGTCGTCGCTCACCCAGAACTCGTCGAAATAAGGCATGAAGCCCCAGTTGACGCGTCCGCCGCCGCTGGCGCAGAGCTGGATGACGAGGTCGGGATATTTGGCACGGATACGTTCCAACGTGCTGCGCAGGCCGCGGTGGTAATCCACGACGAGGTGGCTCTGCTTGTCGGAGGTGAGATAGCTCGAGCCGTAGTTGTTCATCGACATATTGCAGTCCCATTTGATGTAGTGCAGCTTGGGATTCTCCTTGACGAGGTTATCCACGATGCCGAATACGAAGTCCTGCACCTTGGGGTTGGACATATCGAGCACCAACTGCGTGCCGCCGCGACCTTTCGAGAGTTCGCGCGTGGGATGAGCAACCACCCAGTCGGGATGCGCCTCAAAGAGTTCGCTCTTGGAGTTGGTCATCTCGGGTTCGATCCAGATACCGAACTTGAGTCCGCGGTCTTCGGCAGCTTTCAGCAGGGCCGGCACGCCGTTGGGTAGTTTCTCCTTGTCGGTAATCCAGTCGCCGAGGCCCTGTGTGTCGTCCGTGCGGCGATATTTGCGTCCGAACCATCCGTCATCGACCACGAAGAGCTCGCCGCCCAACTCCTTGATGCCGTCCATCATCTGTTCGCACACCTCTTGGTTGACATTCATATACACGCCCTCCCATGAGTTGAGGAGGATCTCGCGCAGGCCATGGCCGTTGTGCAGCTTCACGTTGCGTCCCCAGCGGTGGAAGGCACGACTGACGCCGCCCTTACCCTCTTCGCTGTAGGTCAATGCCAGCTCGGGCGTCTGGAACGATTCGCCGGGCTTCAGCGTGTAAGCCGTATGCAGGTCGTCGATGCCGGCGATGAGTGTGTGGCGATATTTGCCGCGCGTCTCCAGTCGCAGCTTGTAGTTGCCCGTCCAGCAGAGGGCAGCACCTATCACACGACCGCTGTTCTCCTGCGGTTTGCCGTCGAGCGAGATCATCACCTCGGCACGATCGTCCATGCCGCCGCGCACGCCGTCGTGACAGACGATATTCTTCAGGCCTGCGGTCAAAGGCTCCTCGGTCATCTGAGCCTCGGCGCCCCACGTGCCGTGGAAATGGGTGATCCAGGCACCTTCCTGACGCAGCGTCATCACGCCGCTGGCGTACTGCTCCAGACGGATGGGCTTCTTTTCGCCGTTGCGGATCACGGTCCATGTCTCGATGACGTCGCTCTTGTCGTTGGCCTTGTAGTAGAGGTCCACGAAGAAGTCGTACTTCTTGTCCTTCAACGAGATGATGGTGAGGTCGCCCTCCTGGCGCGAGCCGGTGACGACCAACTCGGTGCTCATATTGCCGTCGGCATGCGTCACGCTGAGCGCCGTCTCGTCGTAGCTGTTACGCCCGAAGGCGGGGTAAGCGTCGTAGTTGATGCTCATGGCATCGTAGATTTCCTGTGCCTGGCCTGCGTTGATGCGCGAGCCATAGTAATGGATGCGGGGAGTGGAACCCTCGTTGACCGAGAGCATGAGCGTGGTCTTCGGCGTGTTCACGAACACGTCTTTGGCAGAGAGATTGCTCATCGGGACGAGCAAACAACACAATGCCAGCAGGGAAAGAATTCTTTTCATAGGTTGTGAGGTTATTGAGGTTTTTGAGGTTAAAAATTGCTCTTGCGGTGCAAAGTTATGAGAAAAACGCAAAAGAGAAAAGAGAAAGAAAGAAAAATGGAAAGAAATGATAAAATTATGGTATCTTTTCATTACTTTTGTCCCCGGAACAGACAATTCTTTTTCAAGCAATGAACAAAAACATCTTTTACGTACTCATGGCCTTGCTGCTGTCCACGGGCATCACAACGGCACAGGACCTGCCGCGCTTCAAGCGCATCGTCCGGCAACTCAGTTCTTCGAAATATCAAGGCCGCGGTTACGCTCACGACGGCGTACGCAAAACCAGCCGCTATCTCGTGAGGGAGTTCCAGAAGTCGGGCGTCGATGAAGTATCCTACCAACCCTTTACCCTCGACATCAACACGTTCCCCGGTCGCATGAAGCTGTCCGTGGACGGCCGACGGCTGCAGGCCGGCCGTGACTTCACCGTGCGCGAATACAATCCCGCCACCCACGGCACCTTTAACCTCTACCATATCGACACGCTGCACTACGATTTCCAGCGCATCCGTGCCGACCTGCAGCGACCTGAGAACCGAGGTGTCTTCGTCGTCTGCGATTTCTGGTTCCCCTACCGCCACCGCAGTGACTTCGCCTTCCTCCAGAACCCCGACAGCAGCCACATCGGCGGGCTGATCTACACTTGGAACGAACCGCTGAAGTTCTACAAGGCCTACGGCGAACGCGTGGCTCAGCTCCCCACCATCTGGACCTTAGCCTCGGTGCTGCCGCCCACAGCCAAGACCATCAGCGCCGACATCGACCAACAGTTCTTCAAGGACTATCAGACCGACAACGTCATCACCAAGGTCACTGGCGAGCGCCACGACAGCTGCATCGTCTTCACCGCCCACTACGACCACCTCGGCAACCTCGGCAAACGTGTGTTCTACGGCGGCGCCAACGACAATGCCTCGGGCACGGCCGCCATCGTCACGCTGGCCCAATACTACGCCCGCCAGTGTCCTCATCGTCCTAAGTTCGACACCTATTTCATCGCTTTCTCGGGCGAAGATGCCTATCTGCGCGGCTCGCGGTGGTACGTCGATCATCCCATCATGCCCCTCGCGCGCATCAAATACCTGTTCAATATCGACATGATCGGCGACAACAACCCGCAGCTGCACGTCGAGCCCAGCGATGCCGGAGCCTGGGCTTTCCCCGTCTTGGAACAGCTCAACCGCCGCCGCGGCTACTTCCAGGGGCTGAAGCGTGCGCAGCTGGAAGAGAAGAGCGACCACTACCCCTTCGCCGTGCGCGGCGTGCCCTGCATCTTCTTCGAGAACGAAGAAGGCGACGCCTTCCAATGGTACCACACGCCGCAGGACAACATCAAGACCGTGCGCTTCGACACCTACGAACCTCTGTTCCGCCTCATCACGGATTTCGTGGAGACCCTTTAGCCCGTCGTTCCGACAAAACGGCTTGTCTCTTCTATGTTCCAGCGGTCAAAATGTCTCATCATCAGACTTTTTGGCCGTTTTCCATTCTTTCGCACGCCTTTTGCGGCGGAAAGAGTAAAAACGTATAATCTTTAAATTGTAAATGCCATTATGAACTTCGACAAATTTACCATCAAAGCACAAGAGGCCGTGCAGGAGGCCGTGCGTGTGGCC
>Ga0247611_10002366_pt1 | contig 30583 bp, 28 predicted proteins | sample 177DNAGHGhighgp2_FD_192422 | JGI IMG/M metagenome (GOLD analysis project Ga0247611, IMG submission 192422) | Sheep rumen microbial communities from Palmerston North, Manawatu-Wanganui, New Zealand - 1770 DNA GHGhigh gp2 | ecosystem: Host-associated > Mammals > Digestive system > Stomach > Rumen... | reverse complement strand
TCTATGAGATGAAGAAGAACGAGAGCGCCGCCACCCTGCTCCGCTATGCCGGCGGTTTCACTGGCGATGCCTACACTCAGGCCATCCGCGTCAACCGCAAGGCAGGCACACAATACTCGGTGTTCAACGTCGGCGAGTTCGATATGAACGATTTCCGACTGATGGACGAGGACTCCATCACTGTCGATTCCACTATCGTACGCTATCAGAACATGGTGCAGGTTATTGGTGCCGTCTTCCGTCCCGGCATGTACCAGACCGGTGGAAACATCAGCACCGTCAAGGCACTCATTGAGGCTGCAGGCGGACTGACAGAGGAGGCTATCGGCCAGCACGGTGTGATGCACCGTACGAAAGCCGACCGCTCACTGGAAGTCGTCAGCGTCGACATCAAAGGAATTCTGGAGGGCACCACACCCGACCTGCCCATCAAGAACGAGGACGTACTCTACATAGCCAGCCACGAGGAACAGGAGACAGACAAAATCATCACCATCCACGGTGAGGTCCCCTACCCCGGCACCTATAAGTATGCCGCTAATGAGACAGTCGAAGACGCCATTCTGCAGGCTGGCGGTCTGACCAACGCAGCCTCGCTGGCCAAGGTCGATGTGGCACGCCGCATCATTGACCCTGAGGCTACCGAAGCTAGTGACACACTGGCCTTCACCTACAGCTTCAGTATTGACAAGGACTTCAAGATACAAGATGGTAATAGTTTCACACTAATGCCATACGATGAAATCTATGTACGCCGTAGTCCGAAGTACAACGAGCAGCAGAACGTCTCTGTTGAGGGCGAAGTTCAATTCCAAGGCAACTACACGCTGACGAACAGTCGCCAACGTCTGAGCGAGATTATCAAGTTAGCAGGCGGCGTTACCAAGCGTGCCTACCCAGAAGGCGCCAAACTGCTGCGCCAGATGACACAAGAAGAGCGCGAGCAGATGGAAACCATGCTTCGCACAGCCCAACGCAACTCCGGCAATGACTCTATCGACGTCAGGAAACTGCTGACACTGACCACCTTCCCCGTAGCCATCGAACTTGATAAGGCTTTGGCTAATCCTGGTAGCGATGATGACCCTTATCTCCGTGAGGGTGACCGCATTGTCGTGCCACGTTACACCAGTACCGTGACCATCAATGGCGAAGTGCTCTATCCGAACACCGTACGCTACAAGGAGGGCAAGAAGGCAGACTACTATTTGGACTTGGCGGGTGGCGTCAGTTCTACAGGTAAGCGCAGCCAGACCATCATCATCTACATGAACGGTATGGTGGCGAAGGCCGACCGAAAGCACAAACCAGCCCCCGGCTGTCAAATTGTAGTGCCCACCAAATCACGAAAGCGTGCCCTCGGTCTAACGGAATGGCTGTCTATCGGCACTTCGACTGCATCTATTGCCACGATGATTGCAACAATCGCAAATCTGATTAAGTAAAGAAACTTGGAGACGAAGAGTAACATTGCGAGAAACAAGATGCTACGCAACAACATCTTGTTTTCTGGAGTATTAAAGGCTATCAGCCTTTATACTTCTTTCTTAATCGTACCTATCACATTGAACTATTTGGACAATGAGCCCTACGGTATATGGATGACCATCACCTCGATGGCATTCTGGGTAGCAGTGTTCGACATTGGGTTAGGCAACGGTATGCGCAACTATCTAACGGCAGCCATCTCAAAAGGAGACTTCAGGGCCGCTGGCATTTATATTAGCTCTACATTTCTTCTATTGTCGGGCATTGCTCTCGTATTGGCCATATTTTCCATTCCCCTGCTCTACTCGCTTGACATAGCCTCCATCCTCAACACATCGAGCCTCAGTAACCAAAGTCTCCGCCTCGTCTTCCTTGTGGCCCTCATGCTCATATTGGTCAACTTCGTACTGAAGAATATCGGTTTCATCTATGTGGCCTTGCAACGATATGCCATCAACGATCTCCTTACAGTAATGGGCAACGTACTGGCACTCATATTTGTCTTTGTCCTGACAAAAACCACAGAAGGCAATCTGCTCTACATCGTGACCATACTACTCTCCATGCCAATTTTAGCATTTCTCATTGGGGGTATTCCCCTATTCATAAAATATCCGGAGCTGCGGCCTTCCTTCAAAAAAATCGACATCAGCTTCAGCAAAGGCATCATCAAGAAAAGTTTGGGATTCTTTGCCATACAAACCACAAGCTGCCTCATCATCTTCGGAGGTTCCAATTTATTCATTTCTCACTTTTGTGGACCGGAGTCAGTAACCACATATAATATCGCATATAAATATTTCAACTTGATTATCATCGGCTACACCATTCTGATAGCACCTATGTGGAACGCCTATACCGATGCCTACGTCAAGGGCGACTGGAAATGGATTCAAAAGACCTTCAAGCGCGCCTTCATTGGATGGTGTCTCACGCTGGCAACAGGAGCTGTCATGCTTTTAGGATGTAACCTTTTCTATAACATATGGGTTGGCGAGAAGGTGACTGTACCTCTCGGTATATCACTCTCTGTATTAATATTCATCACGTGCTTCAACCTTAACAACTGCGTGACCTATCTATTGAATGGTCTCAACACCATATACGTTCAAATCTGGACTTCGACAGTGGCAACCGCAGCCTACCTAGTATGGGTTGTCACCTACGGAAGACAATGGGGCGTCGAAGGAATCGTATTAGGTATGGCTTTTTGCTATGCCGTCATGAGCATTATCCACCTATACCAATGTAGGCTCATTATTACGCGAAAAGCTTCTGGCATATGGATCAAATAGGAAACAAGATAAGTGTTATTACTGTGGTCTACAATGATGTGGACCACATTCGTACAACGATAGAAAGTTACTTCTCACAGACTTGGACGAACAAGGAATACATCGTGATTGACGGTGGCAGTACCGATGGTACTGCTGATATCATTCGCGAATACGCTAACAAACTGACCTATTGGTGCTCGGAAAAAGACGAAGGTATTTATGATGCCATGAACAAAGGCATAAAGCATGCCACTGGTGACTGGATAAATTTCTTAAATAGTGGCGACCTGTATGCATCAGATTCTGCCCTTGAGGCCATCGTAACCTCAGAAGAAGCATCTAATGCAGACATCGTTTATGGTAACAGCATAGAAATCACGCCAAATTTCAACCGTCCCATTGATGCCCATGCCAATGTTAGTCTGATGGAGTATGCTCCCGTGTTCAGGCACGGCTCTTCACTTATCAGAACCAGTATCCAAAAGCACACCCCATTTGATTTGGCATATAAGGAAAAATATGGATATGCGCTTGACTGGCACATGATTCACAAAGTGTACAAAGCTGGTTATCGATTCAAGAAGACAGACACAATCGTACAAGCCTATCTGGCAGAAGGGACATCCAACCACCCTTATCACAACCTGTGGATAAACTACAAGATTACCACAAATGGAGGCTTCTCTGCTAAAGCATTATCATATCTTTTAAAGGAGATGTGTAAAAAAACACTAGTAAAAACAGGCATTTATCCTGTCATTAGAGCTTTTGGCGTTGAGTTCCTCGTCAACGATGTCCTCCCTACGATTCCCTTTTGGTCTTGGCGCAGATGGTATCTCAAGCGGCTTAAAACCAAGATAGGCAAAGGGACGTTTATCATGAAGAAAAACTATATCATATACCCTTGGCTTCTGCATATTGGCGAATACAGCCATATTAACCGAGGATGTATCATTGACGCCAGAGCGGGTATCATTATTGGCAATAACGTATCTATATCCCACCAAGTGTCGCTCATCACAGGTGGCCACGACCATAATAGCAAGCGCTTTGACTATGTAGGTAAGCCTATCGTCATTGAAGACTATGTATGGATTGGCATAGGGGCCACCATCCTTCAAGGGACAAAAATCGGGCGTGGAGCCGTTGTCTGTGCCGGAGCTGTTGTCACGCATGACGTAGCCCCTTACGAAATCGTCGGAGGTGTTCCGGCAAAGAAGATCGGAGAGCGCAGACACGATTTAGATTACCACTGCATTTGGGACATTCCACTTATGTAAAACAAAAACAACGATTATCATCATATGGAAGAGAACAACAAAACACAACACCCCTCTCGTGAATTCGATCTCATCGAATTGGCAAAAAAGGTATTGGCAGAGAAGAAGCTATTATTCCGTTTCATTGTGGTCTTTACCTTGATAGGAGTTATCTACGCCCTCAACCAGCAGAAGCGATACACTTCTGTCGTAACTATGGCACCAGAGGTTTCTGGTATGGGCATGTCAGGAAGTCTCAGTGATATTGCAGGCATGGTAGGACTGAATCTGGATGCCAACAATGGAGGTGTTGATGCCATTTATCCAGAGATTTACCCTGAAGTTCTGGCCTCATCCAGTTTTCTGATAAAACTATTCCCTATTCAGGTGAGACAGAAAAATGATACGGAAAGTAAGACATATTATAACCATCTTAAATATGATACAAAAAGTCCATTTTGGACTTATCCTGGCTATCTATTAGGAGAATTCATTCGCAAAATCACGAGCAGCAATGACACTCAAGAGCGTAATGACACCATCATACCGACCTACCTAACGAAAGAGCAAGACGCGATTTGCGGAATGATACGACGGAGTATAGACTGCCAGATTAACAAGGGAACAAATGTCATCACAATATCTGTAGAAGATATCGACCCCATAGTCGCAACCACAATTGCCGACACGGTACAGAAGCGACTTCAAGACTACATCACCCTCTACCGCACACAAAAGGCGCGCATCGACCAGAAATATGCAGAAAAGCTCAATAAAATTGCGGAAAAGGAATACCAAAAGGCCCAACTAGCTTATGCGTCCTATGCTGATTCGCACATCAAGAATGTTCTGACTATGTACCAGACGCAACTGGAGGCTCTTGAGAACAATGTCGAAATGAAATACAAAACTTTCAGCCAGACAGCAGCTCAAGTTGAACAAGCAAAAGCCAAGGTTCAAGAGCGTACTCCAGCCTTCACGGTCATACAAGAGCCTTGCGTTCCGCTAAGAGCATCCAGCACTCCACGTTCGATGATGGTGCTTGGATTCATCATTTTAGGAATATTGGTCGATTCTTTATGGGTTCTCTATCTGCGCGACGTAGCGAAGTCAATACTCTTCAAAAAGAAAAAGTGAAACACAACTGATGATTTACGCCATTCCATACATCCTACTCATCATATACTATGGTGTGCTAGCCGTCTGCTATCATCAAACAAACGACGAGCGCAGGTGCTTCCATATCAAGGTGGGCTGTATCGCAATGTTCATCTTCTTCTTCGGATTCCGAGGGTTCATTTTCTACGACTGGACAAACTACTATCAGCAATTCAAAGCTCTACCCGACTTTACCACCTTGTTTACCATGAAGAGATGGGAGTGGGAACCAGGGTTCATGTTATTAGCAGTGGGGTGTAAGACAATTGTACCTGACTATCAATTCTTCGTCTTTATTTGTTGTGTCATCAACACCATTCTGATGACACGTTTTTTCAACAAATACACAGACAACCTGCCGCTGGCCTTTGTCATGTTTCTGAGTTTTAATGGCATTGTACTCAGCACAGACCTAATGCGTAACAGTTTGTCCATACTGCTATTTGTCAACTCGCTGGTATATTTGCAACGGCGCAAGCCCTTACCATTTTTCGCCATCAATCTGTTGGGATTTACGTTCCATAGTACAGCTTTAGTGTTCATGGTCATGTATTTCTTCCTACATCGTAAATACAACAAATGGATTCTACTGGCAATCTTCGTTACCGCTAACGCTTTCTACCTAATGCACATCCCACTTTTAAAAACGATGATTGGACTGATTGCAGACGTGGTTATGCCTTCCACGAAATACTGGCTTGACCAATATACGAAAATGGACACCGTTGACGGATTCGGACTGAGTATTGGGTATTTGGAACGTCTTATCACATTTGTTTTGATGTTCTGCTACATTGACAAACTCAGAAAAATGCGGTCAGAGAGCAATATTTTCATCAACAGTGTATTTCTCTATCTGGTTCTATTCTTGATGCTGAGTGAGTTTCGTACCGTCAGCACACGCGTGTCTGGCCTTTTCTGCTTTGGTTATTGGATTATATGGATTGACTTCATCAAGTGTTTTGCCATGAGGAACAATCGTCTGCTCTTTCTGGCATTCGTGGGAATCTATTGTATCCTCAAGACCTACGGAAGTTGTAACTATGCGCTGGCCGACTACGAAAACACACTATTCGATACTAAGTCGTTCAGTGAGCGATACATCTTTTTTCGTCAACATTTCAACGACAACAAGAAATAATACTCCGCAATGAAGAAAAAAGTACTTTTTATCGACTATATATTGGAAAAAGGGCACGTCAATTTCAACCACATTCATATTGACGCGCTGAAACGCAATGGGTTTGATGTGTACCTAATACTGCATCAGTACATTGCCGACCTGCTTCCCTATGATACCAACCAATATGTAGCAATTATTCCTCCTTTTCTTCGAAAACGCGAGGGGCATCCGTTGCTAAACAGAATCATCTTCCTTCTGACGCTTATTTATCTCAGGCTAAAAGTCAGATTCAAAAACTACGATCACGTTATCATTTCCAGTCTTGATGAAATAAGCCTTGGTATCTTTCCACTCTGCCAAGGCATGCAGATTATCTGCCATCGCAATGCCATTAGCTTAGAAAATAGCATCAAGCGATACTTCCTCAAACGTCTTGCTCTGCACAACAACTTCATTGTGTTCAATGAAAGTATGGTAAGGCCATTCCATCTGCACGGGATTACCAATGTGCATATCATATCTCACGGTGTCATGCCTACATACGACAACTGGGCTTCGTTAAAGAAGGGAAAACATCCCATTCGAATTTTCCATCCCTCGGCAAATTCCGATGTAGTCTTTCTAAAGGAACTGCTAAACAGCCAAGACTTCATAGACTATCTCAGGCAGGAGGATATAGTTCTCACACTACGAACAAATTATGACTTTAATTCACCTACAAACCATATCAAGATTATTCGCGAATTTCTTTCTGAGGAAGAATATCACAAGCAGTTCTGCAACTCTGACATCATACTCATCATCTATCCACCAACATTCAGATATACGGTTAGTGCCGTTAGTTTTGAGTGCATCACATACGGGAAAAAGGCACTCATCAAAAGCAATGAAGCATTGGATTACTGTCAGAGGTTCTATAACTACGACCCCTTTTTCGATAGTCTTCCACAACTCAAGGAACGTTTAACATACATCATTCATCATCCGGAAGCACAGTGCAACACCTTACCTTCCGATTTAGCCCCCGACTATACCAGCATATTCAAATGAAAAAGATATTATTAGTATTCGGAACCCGACCAGAAGCCATCAAGATGGCACCTTTGGTCATAAAGTTAAAACAGCAAAGCGATGCGTTCCAAACCATCGTTTGCGTCACTGGGCAGCATCGCGAAATGCTCGATCAAGTGCTACGCATCTTCGAAATCACCCCTGACTTCGACTTAAACATCATGAAGCATGGACAAGATCTCTACGACGTAACAGCCAGAGTACTTACTGGCATGCGAGATATTCTCAAAGAGACCCAACCAGATGTTGTACTGGTGCATGGTGACACGACGACATCGACAGCAGCTGCGTTGGCTGCATTCTATCAGCAGATTCCCGTTGGACACGTGGAGGCCGGCCTGCGCACCAGAAATATCTACAGCCCTTGGCCAGAAGAAATGAACCGTCAGATTACCGGTCGCATCGCCACCTATAACTTCGCTCCAACCCCACTCTCCAAGAAAAACCTAGAAGAGGAATCGGTTGCCGGCAGTATTGTAGTGACTGGCAATACAGTCATTGACGCCCTACACATGGTAGTCGAGAGACTTCATAGCAATTCTGCCCTTGCAGCAGAGCAAGCTACTATTCTGACAAAAGCAGGATATGATGTCAGTAGACTTGAAAATGGAAAGAAACTAATTCTGATAACGGGCCACCGCAGAGAGAATTTCGGCGAAGGATTCATCAACATGGTAACTGCCATGAAAGACTTGTCAGAAAAGTTTCCTGACGTGGACTTCGTCTATCCCATGCACCTCAATCCCAATGTTCGCAAGCCTATTCATGAGGTATTCGGCGAAGATTTGACCATCTACAAGAACTTCTTCTTCATTGAACCTCTTCAGTATCTGGAGTTCGTCTACCTAATGGAGAAGTCTCATATTGTGCTCACTGATTCTGGTGGTATTCAGGAAGAAGCTCCAGGACTTGGCAAACCCGTACTCGTCATGCGTGATACCACAGAACGCCCAGAGGCAGTAACAGCAGGAACAGTCCGACTGGTAGGCACCGACTATGACAAGATTATCAACACTGTATCTGAGCTACTTGATAATCAAGAGGCGTATCAGCAAATGAGTAAGGCCGTCAATCCCTATGGTGACGGCAAAGCATGCCAACGAATCGTCAATTATCTAAAATAGAGACCGATATATGCTACATTTCCTACTTGTTGACGACTGTTATCCCATTAACACCAGGAACAGAAAGATTCTTGATTCGTTGGCTATGCACTATGGCGAACAAGCAAAGATCTCCGTGATTACATGGGACAGGAACAATGACTATACAGAGCCCATCAACGGCTATCATGTTTATAAGAAAGTATCAGCTTATGGCAACAAAACCCGCAAGTTACTCAATTTGTGGAGTTATCGTGACTTCTGCCATTCAACAATAAAAGAGCTTGTTCCCGATGTCATCATCGCATCGCATTGGAATAACCTGCTCATGGTGCCTCACCTCCGCAAAAATCAGATGTTTATTTATGAGAATCTGGATGTTCCAACAGAATCATTCCTCATTAGAAAAATAACAACATTGCTTGAGCATTGGGAGATGCGTCGCGTACACCTTACCATTCATGCATCACGTTTCTTCACCAAACTATATTCACCGAAAAAGAAACAACTCGTTCTTGAGAACAAGCCAACATTTAAAGCCCCACTTCCTCAAGGGTATACGTTACACACGCCCATCCGTATCGCCTTTATCGGCCTGATTCGATATAGAGAAATACTTCGACTGCTGATTGATGCCGTGAAAGACGACAAGCGTTTCGAACTATATTTCCATGGTGAAGGTCATGCACGTACCTATTTGGAAGACTATGCCAATCATGCTTCCAACGTCTTTTTTACGGGGAAATATGCTTACGAAGACGTGGCAAAGTTCTATGAACAAACCGATGTGGTGTGGGCAGCATATCCCAACAAAGACTTCAATGTAAAATACGCCATCTCCAACAAGTTTCATGAATCCCTTACATTTGGGAAACCCACTGTTTATGCAGACAACACTTATCTTGGAGACTTTGTTGAAAAAGAGCACATTGGCATGAAGGTTGCCCCCTACTCTATTGATGCAATTAAGACGCTTCTCAATTCAATTGCCAATTATCCTGACAATCTCATATCAATGTCAACCGACATGCAGGCTTTCGGCCGTAAGCAAACCTCATGGAAAGAAGACTTCAAAGAAGTCACTAAGGCCATCGACCTGTATTTCAGTAAAATTGCAGAATCATGAAAAAGATCAACAAACCGCTCGTTTCTGTCATTATGCCTATGCATAACTCTGAAGAATTCTTGGCAGAGGCCATTGATTCTGTATTGGCACAGACATATCAGAATTGGGAATTATTGATTATTGACGACAATAGTACAGACGGTTCTTGTCAATTGGCTGAGGATTATGCGAAGAAAGACCCGCGAATATCTGTTTTAAAAAACGAAGAACATACAGGATTGCCTGGAACTCCAAGAAATCTTGGCATTAGCAAAGCTAATGGCCAATATATAGCTTTTCTCGACAGCGACGACAAATGGCTCCCTGAGAAACTTGTACAACAATTGCCGTTTTTCAGAGATAATCGCACTGCCGTCGTTTATTCCGATTATGAGAAAATAGACAAAAACAGCAATCGATCTGCCCGTATAGTCAAAGCTCCTAAGCATACCGACTATCACCAATTGTTATTTGGAAACGTTATCGGGAATCTAACAGGAATCTTTGATGTAGAAAAGGTTGGAAAGAATTATTTCAAATCCATTCATCACGAAGACTATGCATTTTGGTTATCCATCCTAAAAAAAGGGTACATTGCACGGAATACAGAAACTATCACAGCCCTTTATCGAGAACATTCAAGCTCTATCTCTTCGCGGAAATGGCGCAACATAACATGGCAATGGAACATCTACCGTAATATCGAAGGTATCGGTTTTCTTCGCTCTGCCAATTACTTTATCTCATATTCCATCCGGGCTCTCATAAAAAGCCTCATCTGACTGATTACATATCGGATTATATTCGAAGTACAGTCCTTCGGCTAATAAAAAACAATTTTACTTGGCGGTATGGTTTTTTTTTTGTACCTTTGCACCCGCTTTGTAGGAGCGAATGAAAAAAGGAAAAAATTTTGCGTCCCCTTGCAATAAAATGGCACTTGTGCCGTTGATAGTAATAAAGGAACTAAATAATACTGCGCATAATCCATATATGACGATACATACCAGCGGATATATCATTGACGGAATGAACGGATTCGAACGCAACGTAAAACGCGTTTTCGATTTGTTTGTTGCGCTTATCTGCCTGATTATCTTCTCTCCCCTATTCTTATTCTGTTATATCGCCATCAAGCGTGAGAAGAATGGGCCTGTCATCTTCAAGCAGGAACGTATCGGCCGTTTCGGTCGTCCATTCTACATCTACAAGTTCCGTAGTATGGTTGTCAACGCAGAGAAGAAGGGGCCCGAGCTCTGTGACCGTGATGATGATGACCGTCTAACAAAGATTGGCCGTTTTTTGCGTGCCCATCACTTGGATGAACTGCCACAGTTTTGGAATGTTTTCAAGGGCGAGATGTCATTTGTGGGTCCACGCCCTGAGCGCCAGTTCTTCATTGAACAGATTATGGAGCATGACCAGCGTTACCAGTATCTCTTCCAGATTCGGCCTGGCATCACGTCGATGGCAACGCTCTACAACGGCTACACCGACACGATGGAGAAGATGCTAAAGCGTTTGGAGATGGATCTTGAGTATCTGGAGCATCGTTCTTGGGCGCTTGACTTCAAAATTATCGGTCTTACTTTTGCCCGCATCGCTTTCGGTAAGGTATTCTAAGCCAAATCCCTCACGAAAATGATTCCCTTTCTTGATTTGAAAGGCGTCAACCATCAGTACGCCGACGAGCTAAAAAAAGCTGCAGCTACTATCATAGACTCCGGTTGGTATTTGCAAGGCAGTGCAAATGCTGCGTTCGAGGGACACTATGCAGAATATATAGGTACACGCTACTGTGTTGGCGTTGCCAATGGTCTTGACGCCTTGACACTTATCTATCGTGCATACATAGAGATGGGTATCATGCACCCCGGCGACGAAGTCATCGTGCCCGCAAACACCTATATTGCATCCATCCTGGCCATCACCGAGAACGGGTTGAAACCTGTGCTCGTAGAGCCCAACGAAGAGACACTGGAAATAGATGACAGCCTCATCGAGGCAGCCATCACGCCACGCACTCGTTCCATCATGTTGGTTCACCTCTACGGCCGCTGTGCCTACACAGAGCATATAGGTGAGTTGTGTCATCAGTACAATCTGAAGTTAGTGGAAGACAATGCCCAGGCACATGGTTGCCTATATAATATAGGTACACGTACGGGAAGCCTCGGCGATGCAGCCGGGCACTCGTTTTACCCTGGCAAAAACCTTGGGGCACTGGGAGATGGCGGTGCCGTCACCACCAACGACAAAGACATAGCTGACTGTGTACGGGCATTGGCCAATTACGGCTCACAGAAAAAATATGTATTCCGTTATCAAGGACGCAACAGCCGTCTCGATGAGCTACAGGCAGCATTTCTTGACGTGAAACTGCGTCATCTGGATGATGACAACTGTCATCGTCAACAGATAGCATGCTATTATTACGAGAACATCAAGAATCCGCTCATCACGTTGCCCCGCCGTTTGAATGACACACAGAATGTCTACCACATATTCCCTGTCCTCAGTCCTAAGCGTGACAAGCTGCAGCAGTACCTGACGGAACAGGGCATACAGACGCTCATCCACTACCCCATTCCACCCCACAAGCAAGCATGCTATAAGGAATGGAACACACACAGTCTTCCTATTACTGAAAAGATCCATGAGCAGGAGTTAAGCCTGCCCATCAGTCCTATACTGACAACAGACGAGGCCTGTCAGATAGTAGAAGTCCTTAATACTTTCTGAAACTCAGTTTTACATTGTCATCTTCAAGCACCATCTTGCTGCCATTGAGCTTCAGCACACGGTAGTTATAGAGCGATGTCGTGTCAGCATTGCCCTCCTTGTCCAAATCGGCCGAATACAGTCTTAACCGCCCATTACTGCGATTAAAACGATAATACCCCTTCTGGGGGCCGCTCTTTATCTGTAGCAGACGCACCTGCACAGCCCAAAAGATGCCAGACTGACGCATATCCTGCGACGTCTGTGTACCCACAGAGTCCTGCTGTGTCAACTGCCACAGCCCGTCCAGGTCGCCATTGCCTGACGTTTCGAACTCGCACGCCGCCAACATTAGCGCTGCGCCAATAATGAATGTACAATGGTAAATGGACAATAACTTCTTCATATCACATATTACTCCTTTCACGCTACAAAGGTACGATTTATTTCTGAGAAAAAGCACAACTATAGGGAAAATCCCCCTACGGTTTAGGGAAAAACCCTTGCGCAGATGCGAAAAAAGCCGTTACTTTGCACCAGAATCAAGAAACAAACATGTCGAACAATTAAAACTTTACGACTATGAAGAAGATTATGTTTACCCTGATAGCTCTGCTGACAATGTCAGCCGCAGCTAACGCCATGAGCTACGAGCAGGCCCGCAACGAAGCCCTCTTCCTCACGGATAAGATGGCCTACGAACTCGATCTGACCGACGAACAGTATGAGGCTGCCTACGAAATCAACCTCGACTACCTCATGGGTGTCACCAGCCCTAACGATGTCTACGGCATCTACTGGGAGCGTCGCAACCTCGACCTGAGCTATATCCTCTACTCATGGCAGTGGGATCTGTTCCGTGCCGCCGACTATTTCTTCCGTCCCCTTTACTGGAACGCGGGACGCTGGCACTTCGGCATCTACGCCCGTTACACTGTACGCGACTATTTCTACTTCGGACGCCCACACTTCTATGCCACCTATCGTGGCGGCCACGCCTGGCACGTCAACGGCGGTCGCAGCTACTACTACGGACGGCGCGACCACTTCCGACCGGCCATCAATCACCGCAACGACCACTTTGGCATGCGCCAGCGTTACAACCGTCACAACACAGGTGGCTATCGCAGCCATCAGCCCTTGGGCCGTCAGAATGACCGTCCCCGTCTGGGAAACAACCGCAGCAATGACCGTCCGCGCCTAGGTACCAACGACCGTCCCCGTACTGGCAGCTCTACCCGCATCACAGCCGAGCAGCATAACCGCACAAACACCGATGTGCACGTCTATAATGACAATCGCACGTACAATAATAATAGTGGAAACCGTAATTTCGGAGGCAACCGCGACCGCTCCATCGGTAACGACCACCCTACTACCAGCAATCGTCTGACTGGCACGACCAATCGTCCGTCGAACACAACTAACAGTCCTTCGAGTACCATCAACCGTCCGACTGGCACTGTTACCACACCATCAACCACGAACAGTCGTCCTGCTACGCCGACACGCCATTTCGGTGGCAACTCGTCTAGCACACCGAGCCGCAGCACAGCTACTCCTAGCCGTTCCTTCGGAAGCTCTTCAAGCAGCAACCGCTCTTTCAACAGCAATTCATCCAGCACCCGTAGCTTCAGCAGTGGCTCATCAAGCACACGTAGCTCCGGTAGCAGCTCAGGCAACCGCGGTCACTTCGGCGGTCGTCGTTAAAGATTTAAAGATTCAGGATGCGTACGTCACAGTTCTGCATCCGTTCCACCTCTGGCATCTGCTTGCCGTAGAACACTGCCTGTATCGCTTTGTTAATGATACCGTGTCCTACGGCAAGCACTGTTTTTCCTTCATACTCACTACGGACAAAATCCAGAAAACGGGCGGCCCGTGCCTTCAGTGCATCCAACGACTCGATATCGTCGGGCCACGTCTCACCTTTCAGGCTCGGGATAAAACGCCCAGTGAACGAGCCCCAGTCGCGCTCTCTCAGCAGTGGTGTCTTCTCAACATTCAGATGATGAGGTTCTGCGAGAATTTCTGCCGTCTGAACAGAACGGTACAGGTCACTGGCCACAATAGCGTCCAACTGCTCACTCTCCAGTTTGTCGCGCAGTTCCCGGGCCTGTCTCATTCCTTTTTCATTGAGTTCTCCCTGCGTCTGTCCCTGCATAATCTGGGCAGCATTGTCCACCGTCTCGCCATGACGTACCAAAAATAAAGTTGTTTTCATGGTGCAAAGATACAAAAAAGTATCTTCTGCAAAGCCAAAGTTACTTTTTTTTTCGTATCTTTGCAGCAGAAAACATCAATTATCAATCGACAATTATCCATTATTAAAGATGAAGATATTCCAAAGTTCCGCTTTCCGCGCCATCTGCGCCATCATCATCGGTGTACTGCTCATTATGTATCCCGACAACACCGTCACTGGCATCACCATTGCCATCGGCATCCTTTTCCTGGTATCTGGTGTCATTTCCATACTCACCTACATCCAGGCCCGTCGACACGTCTCTGACTATAAAATCTACGATGCTGAAGGTCGCCTCCTGTCTGGCCAACAGCCCACGTTTCCGCTGGTAGGCATCGGCAGCAGCATCCTCGGTCTCGTACTCGCCATCACGCCCACCACATTCGTCTCGGCGCTGATGTATATCATAGGTATTATGCTCGTGCTGGGTGCCCTTAACCAATTCATCGCCCTGATAGCCGGTCGTCGTTACGGCCGCATCAGCCCGTTGTATTGGATTATGCCCATCCTCACCCTGCTCGCCGGCCTCTATGCCATGATTAAGCCCATCGAGCCGCTCAAGACGGCGATGATCATCCTCGGCTGGACCATGTTGGTTTATGGCGTTGCAGAACTCATCAACGCCGTGAAATTCTACAGCGACAAGAAAAAGCTACAGCAGTCACAGGACCAGCCACAGCTCGATACGTTTGAAGAGATTAAAGAGTAAACTTACACCCCCGTAACAATACCCTGAATATAAGTCTTCAGGATATGGATGCCGGTCTTGTTGTCACCACCCCAGGGGATAATGAGGTCGGCATACTGCTTGGTGGGTTCAATGAACTGCTCGTGCATAGGTTTGAGCACCTTCTCATAGCGGTCGAGCACCATATCGACGGTACGGCCACGCTCGACAACATCGCGACGGATGTTGCGAATGAGACGGACGTCATCATCTGTATCGACAAAGATTTTGAGGTCCATCATGTCGCGCAGCTTCTTGTAGTGTAGGGCCATGATGCCTTCGATGATGATGACGGGCTTGGGGTCTACATGTACGGTCTCCTTCTGTCGGTTGCTCTCTATATAAGAATAGGTAGGCTGTTCGACGGCCTTGCCCTCCTTGAGCAGTTTGATGTGCTCGGTAAGCAGTTTCCAGTCGAACGCGTCGGGGTGGTCGAAGTTAATGGCCTTACGCTCCTCAGGAGTCATGCCTGTCGTGTCGTTATAGTACGAGTCGAGAGGAATGACGGCTGCACAATGAGGCGGCAGCGCCTTAGCTATTTTTCTTACGACAGTTGTTTTTCCAGAGCCGGTTCCACCGGCAATTCCTATGATAGTCATATCCATTGACGATTTGACAATTTACTTTTTTTATTTTTGTTCCTTGATCAGATACACCACTGTCGGCAAGTGGTCACTGTAGCCGTCGAGCCAGACACCGCCGGCGTGGGTACGCAGGGTGTTGCCCTTGTACTTACCCTCTTTCTGGAAGAGGTAGTCGCGAGTGAATATCTGGTAGTTCCAGAGTTTCAGCGATGAATAGTTTTTCGTTCCCTTGATGTCAAGGAGCGAATACGAAGGAATAATCTGGTCGAAGAGGTTCCATGCGCCCTGATACTGCAGGGTACCCGTGCCAGATGCCAATACATCCCACCAAGGATTCCAGAGTCCTCCAGGAGCCTCTACGTCCTTCATCTTACGCTTGGCGCCGAGCTGTACGGCCATCGACTTGTCCTGTGGGTCGTCGTTCATATCACCCATGATAAGCAACTTCACATCGGGGTCTTCAGCCACGAGCGAGTCTTTGACGATACGCAACTGTCGGCCACCCTCCTCACGATAGAAGGAAACAGCACCACGTGAGGGCAGGTGGTTGACGATGATGGTAACGTGCTCGCCAGCCATCGTACCACTGACGACGAGGAAACCACGGGTGGCTCGCTCAGCATCCTCTGGCTTTATATATATATAAGGTACAAGCTTGACGTTGCGCACGGTGAAGAGCTTAGGGTTGTAAAGCAGGCCACAGTCGACGCCACGCTTGTCGGGACCTTCTATGTGCACGAACTGGAAGTTCTTGGCCTTCAGCGGTTCCTGGTTACAAAGGTCGGTAAGACACTTGGCATTCTCAACCTCGGAGACACCGATGGCAGCACAGCCGACACCGGGTAGCTTGTCGGTACCCATCTCAGAGAGCACACGGGCCATGTTCTTCAGCTTATGGCTGTACTTCAGGCCAGTCCACTTGTTGGTACCGTCAGGCAGATACTCATAGTCGTTCTTACCCTCGTCGTGGCAAGTGTCGAAAAGATTTTCCAAGTTATAGAACCCAACGCCATACACCGAGTATTTCTTCTGTGTGTGGGCTACGCCGCAGCCCAACAGAAGGGCAAGGGCGATGAAAACAACGGATTTTTTCATAGTTTGTCGTATTATCTGCGGCAAAGATACGGAATTCTTTGGAATAATTCGCAATTTTCGCGAAAAAACTTTTGCCGTCTCGCACTTTTTCTCTATCTTTGCGAACAAAACACAAACATTTTATAACTATAAAACTACCAACTATGAGAAAAACGCTGAAACTTACGGTGTTGGCATTATGCTGCTCTTCGGTGGTCTGGGCACAGGAGCCAATGGACTCCACAGCAACAGACATGCAGGACGAGACGGCGTTCACCTTTACCGAGACGCAGTTGGGGGATGACGAGGCGGCATCGCAAATCATCACCATCATCTCGTCGAACCGCAACGTTTACGCAAACGAGGTGGGCTATCGTTTCTCGCCTGCCCGTTTCAAGTATCGTGGACTGGGAGCCAGGTACAATGACATGTACATCAACGGCAATCCTGTGAACGACGTGGAGCGCGGACAGTTTGGCTACTCGTTTGTAGGCGGTCTGAACAACCAGACACGACTGCGCGAGGCTTCACTGCCATTCGAGGACAACAACTACGGCATGAGCAGCCTTGGCGGCTCTGGCAACTACAATTTCCGTCCCAGCAGCTTTGCCACGGGACAGCGCGCGTCGATTGCCTTTGCCAACCGTAGTTACAACACCCGTGCCATGTACACCTATAATTCGGGTGTGATGGAGAACGGCTGGGCCATGACTGCCAGTCTGACCTACCGTTGGGGCAACGGTATTGGCACTATCGAGGGTACAAGCTACAACTCGCTGAGCTACTTCTTCGGTGCCGAGAAGCTCATCAACGACCAGCACTCACTGAGCCTCGTCAGCTGGGGCAATCCCACACAGCGTGGGGCACAGCGCGGCGCAACCGACGAGATGTACTGGATTGCCGGCACACACAACTACAACCCCAATTGGGGCTATCAGGACGGTAAGAAGCGTAACTCGCGTATTGTCAAGGACTTCTCACCTGCAGCATTACTGACCTGGGATTGGAAGATGGACGAGAAGACTAAGCTCGTCACCACCCTGCTGGGCCGCTACCAGATGTACAGCAACAGCCGACTGGCTTACAATGGCGGTACAAATCCTGACCCAGACTACTACTCGCTGATGCCGAGCTTCAACTTCAACGTGTGGAATGATCCGGATATTGTCGGTTTCAATGACGATGCTGCTTTGGCAGGCTGGCAGGCCGCATACGACTACCTAAGTGCTTCGAAGGAGAATCGACAAGTAAACTGGGACCGTCTGTACTACGCCAACAGCATCATGGCTGCCAATGGTCAAGACGCCATGTACTATTTGCAGCGTGCCCACGACGATCAGCTGATGCTGAGCCTGGCCACAAACCTGCAGAAGCAGCTCACCAACAACTCATCACTGAACGGTGGTCTGCAGCTGGCCACGAACAAAGGTATGCACTATCAGACGATGGACGACCTGCTGGGCAACGCCAAGTTCCACAACGTGAACACCTATGCTGTCAAGGACTATGGCTCCATTTCGCCGACAGTCTTCTATGACATGAACGACGGCGCCGATCCGAAGGAGGTGAAAGTGGGCGACCGCTTCGGTTATGACTACAACCTGCTGGTGAACAAAGCACAACTGTGGGGTTCGTATAGCAAGAATCTCAAGTACACCAACTATTTCGTTTCTGGTCGTATTGCCGGCACAACGATGCAGCGCGACGGTAAGATGCGCAACGGCATGGCCCCTGACAATTCTTACGGCAAGAGCAAAACAGCCAAGTTCCTGGACGGCGGCATTAAGTCGGGCATGAACATCACACTGGGCCACGGACACGCTGCCATGCTGGGCGTAGCCTACGAGTGGAAGACGCCTACCCCACGCACCGCCTTTGCTGCAGCTCAGATTAACAACGACTTCGTAAAAGACCTGAAGCAGGAGAAAATCCTTTCAGCCGAGGCTGGCTACCAGTGGCAGAACTCACGCGTCAAGCTGAACATCAACGGCTACTACGCCAAGATGAAGGACGTCACGGAGCAGAGTCTGTTCTACTCTGACGTTGAAAGCTCATTTGCCTACGTCTCGTTGACAGGCATAGAGAAGGAGTTCTACGGTGTGGAATTAGGCATGAATATCAAGGCTACCGACTGGCTCGACGTCAAACTGCTGGGCACGATAAGCGAGGCTAAGTATACCAGCGATGCCGACATGCAGACAGTCTTGTCAAATAGTCCCAAGATGACTACTGACAAATGTATGATTACTGGTATGCGCGAAAGCGGCACACCACTTACAGCCTTCAGCGTTGATCTAAGCTACCACAAGAACTACTGGTTTATCGACCTCATTGGCAACTACTATGACAACATATACCTCTTCTATGGTCCTGTTCATCGTGCCACCAAAGCATTGATGCAGGAGAATGTCATAGTGGATGGCGTGCAGACGGTGAAATACGACATTCCTGACCAGGCAGAAGGAAAGGGCGGCTTCATGCTTGACGCCTCCATCGGCAAGACATTCCGTCTAAAGCATGGACGCCGGATAGGCTTCAACCTGATGCTGACGAACATCCTAAACAACATCAACATCTGCACTGGCGGATCGGAAATAAACCGCATTGACACCAAGCGAGAGGAAGACAGTCAAGGAAATGCAACCGTTACCAAACGTACCAACAACGCATATAACTTCCAGAATAGTCCACGCAGGTTCTATGCCAATGGCACTAACGGAATGTTGTTGATGACCTATTACTTCTAAAGAAAGGAGGACTATTATGAAAGCAATAAAATATATCGCTATCGCAGCTGCCTGCATACTCAGCGTAGCCTGTCAGAAGACAGAGTGGGATGTGATAACGCCCAATGGTGCTGAGCTTTACGGCAACAACAGTATCACCGAAGACAACATTGTCACCATCGCCCAACTGAAGGAGATATATCCCCACGTCTTTGCCAACACCGATGCGAATTTCCTCGTGGACAGAGACTTGAAAATCAAGGGACGCGTGACCGGCAACGACCTGCGCGGCAACATCTACAAGCAGTTTGTCATTCAGGACGAGACAGGTGCCATCATTATTGCCGTCAACGAGAGCGGTATGGCCGGATATCTGGCCGAAGGACAGGAGATTATCATGGATCTCAAGGGGCTTTACATTGGCGGATACCGTCAGCAACCCGAGATTGGCATGCCCTACAACGGCAACAGCATCGGACGCATGAGCCGCGACGTGTTCCAGCAGCACTTCAAGTTCACCAACAGCAAGATTGAGTCAGTCGAGCCCATCGACTTCGACGTGAACATGGACATGGAGGAACACTGTGGCAAGCTGGTGACACTGAAAGATGTAACCTTCAGCGATGCCAACGGCACCAACACCTTCGCCCCCGGCGATGGTAGTGCAACGATTGTTGGCGGATGCGTGAACCGTGGACTGAAAGGCATATCAACCAGCAAGTTAGTCATCCGTACCAGTACCTATGCCAAGTTTGCTGCTAACAAGCTGCCCTTCGATGAGATAAACAAGCGGGCACAGCCCGTGAACATCACCGGCATTGCCACTCGCTACGGCAATACCTGGCAAATCCTCATCCGCAAGGAGAGCGACATCGTTCCCGTGAATTGATAATTGAGAATGGATAATAGAAAAATAAAAAACATACAACTATGAAGAAAATACTGTACAGCGTCATGGCACTGGCCATCGCAGCCATGACATTCACAGCCTGTGAGGACGTTCCCGAACCGTACCCCACACCCAGCGGTGGTAACACCCCAGAAGAGGAGACCATTGGTACTCTGGAAGAGCCCATTACTGTGGCAAAGGCATTGGAGTTGATTAATGGCTATAGCGACGGTGGTTCGTCAACATCGCAAGCTTACGTCAAAGGTGTCATCTCACAGGTGCAGTCCTATAACTCCACCTACAAGAGCATCACCTATTACATTTCTGACGACGGTAGCTCAACAAACCAAGTGCAATGCTACAGTGGTAAGGGCTTGAACGGCGCAGATTTCTCATCGAAAGACGATCTAAAAGTCGGAACAGCCGTTATCGTCAAAGGCAAACTGAAGAAGTTTGTCAACAACTCCGGTGCCACAATTCAAGAGATTGACCAAAGCAGCACCATCGTTTGGATGGGTGATGCACCAGAAACGCCAAAGGCAGAGCCCAAGGGTGACGGTTCAAAGGAGAACCCCTTCAATGCAGCAGCAGCCAATGCCGCCGCGCTAAAGTTGGCCTCAGGTGAGACATCGTCAGACTCCTATTACATAAAAGGTAAGGTCGCTGAAATCAAATACAACTATGGCGAGGGCAAATTCCCGAAGACTGCCGACTACCTGATTTCTGATGACGGCACCAATAACAACACCTTCTACGTCTATGCCAGCAAATACCTTGGGAATACCGATTATACATCAGGTACTGTCCTTGCTGTAGGCAATGAAGTCGTTGTCTACGGACAGTTACAGAACTACAACGGAACAGCAGAGACCGCTACCAACAAGAGTTACCTCTACTCACTCAACGGCCAGACCGAGGGTGGTGACACACCCAATCCACAGCCGACTGGCAATTACGGTACAGCCGAAGCGCCTCTGACCGTAGCCCAGGCATTAGAGAAGATTAGCGGTTTCGAGATGAAAGGTACGAGTCCCGAAGAGGCTTATGTCAAGGGTGTTGTGGTGTCGGTAGAGAGCTACAACTCACAGTACAAGAGCCTGACCTACTGGATCTCTGACGACGGCACCGAGAATGGCAAGATGGAGGTTTACAGCGGTAAAGGTCTCAACGGCGCAGACTTTACTGCCACGACCGACCTGCACAAGGGTGCAGTAGTCGTCGTGAAGGGTATCCTGAAGAAATTCCAAAGCGGTGAGTCCTATGTTCCGGAGTTCGACAAGAACAGCGTCATCATCTCTATCACCAACAATGAGGGCGGCAACGATAATCCGACCACACCCGACACGCCATCTACAGGAGAAGGCTCATACGCCCAGCCGTTCAGCGTGGCAAACGTTATTGCAAAAGGCACAGCCAACAGTACACCCAATGTATATGTCAAAGCATACATCGTTGGATGGGTTGAGGGACAGGTTCTTAGCAATGGTGCGAAGTTCAATAGCGAAGGGGTAACCGTTGACACCAACATCCTTATTGCTGATGCAGCCAATGAAGGTGATGTCACCAAATGCGTTCCTGTTCAGCTGCCTAAGGGTGCCATCCGTACAGGTCTTAACCTGAAAGAGAATCCTGGTCTTCTGGGCAAACAGGTCATCCTTTACGGCAATCTGGAGAAATACTTTGGCGCTGCTGGTATCAAGAGCGTTTCCTATGCCGAGTGTAATGGCAACTCAATTGGTACAAAACCCTGAAGTAGCTAAAAACTAAGGAAAACGCCAAAAAACGGCTGAAATATTTGGCGGGCTGCAAAATTATTCGTAACTTTGCAGCCCGAAATTTATACAAACATTATAATTAACAAGTAAAATGAAACAAGGTATCCATCCCGAAAACTATCGCCCCGTCGTGTTTAAGGACATGTCCAACGGCGATATGTTCCTTACGAAGTCTACAGCAAAGACCAACGACACAGTGGAATTCGAAGGCGAAACTTACCCCGTGGTAAAAGTAGAAATCTCTAGCACCTCTCACCCGTTCTACACTGGTAAGAGCAAGCTCGTCGACACCGCTGGTCGCGTCGACAAGTTCATGAGCCGCTACGGTAAGGCTGCTAAGAAGTAATAGCAGTTCGCCAAGAAACAAAGATACACGCAAAACTTTTGAGAGTGCGTCCTGGTAGTTGCATATGCCCGGTTGCACTCTCTTTGTTTTCCACATTATCTACACACCTTTTCACATCTCTTATTTTCTCTTCTTCCCAACCAACATGACAAAGCTAAGATTATGCTTCATTCTGCTCGCCGCCACACTGATGGCAGCCTGTAGCAGCGACGACGACAAGCCCGATACTGGCAACACGGTTGCCAACGTCAATCGCAACGACGCCAGCAAAGAACCAGCCCTCCAGCGTTTGGAGTTCCCAAAAGTAAAGGGTGGAAACAGTCGCGTCATCATTCACTCCTGCAACGACGAGTTCGGCATCAACTACAGCGTCGAGTGGGACACGCAGAAGCGCTCACAGCGTTGGTCTTGCTATCAGATGACGGCCTCCAACCGTGTCTCGAAGACCAGTCGCTACAACTCCGACACAAATCAGTACCCCTACGACCCCAATCTGGGTGTCAACGACTATTTCAGCTACGACCCCTTCCGTGGTAGTGGCTACGACCACGGACACATCTGCCCGTCAGCCGACCGTCTGTATTCCAAAGACGCCAACTACCAGACCTTCTATCTCACCAACATGCAACCACAGCGCCACATCTTCAATGCCGGCATCTGGGAAGTGATGGAAGGCAAGCTACGCTCATGGATTCACCAAAGCTCCAACATTAAAGACACGCTCTTCGTCTGCAAGGGCGGCACCATCGATGCTGTAGAGACGGCAGGCGGCATCAAGGACCCCATTCTGACGACACTCAGCAACGGTCTCATCGTTCCCAAGTACTTCTTCATGGCACTGCTCTACAAGTCGAAGACCGGTAGCTACAAAGCCATGGCTTTCTGGGTGGAGCACCACGACGTCGACGACTACGACAAAGATGAGAAAGGAGAATACAAACTCGGCAACTACGTCATCAACATCGACGAGCTGGAACGCCTTACTGGCATAGACTTCTTCTGTAACCTGCCCGACGATATTGAGAACGAGGTGGAGGCAACCACTCTCGAGAACATTAAATGGCTGTGGACACTATAGACCATACGCTGCAACGGCTCTTGTCGCTCCGAAAAACTTAATTTTCCGTAAATCGTTTGGTTGTCACATCAGAAATGCGTAAATTTGTGGCAGTTTAACACTATCAACAACAAAATAAAACCAATGAAAACTGTTTATGAGTTCTCTGTCAAGGACAGAAAAGGCAAAGATGTCTCACTCAAAGAGTATGCCAACGAGGTACTGCTGATTGTCAATACCGCCACCAAGTGTGGCTTCACGCCTCAGTACGACGAGTTGGAAGCACTTTACAAGAAATACCACGCTCAGGGCTTCGAGATTCTCGACTTCCCCTGCAACCAGTTTGGTCAGCAGGCTCCCGGCACCGATGAGTCAATACACGAATTCTGCAAGCTGAACTTCGGCACAGAATTCCCCCGTTTCAAGAAGATCAAGGTCAACGGCGACGATGCCGACCCGCTCTATAAGTTCCTGAAAGAGCAGAAGGGCTTTGCCGGTTGGGATATGGACCACCCCATTGCTCCGATTCTCGACGACATGCTGTCGAAGGCCGATCCCGACTACAAGCAGAAGCCCGACATCAAATGGAACTTCACCAAGTTCCTGATTAACAAGAAGGGACAGGTCGTCGCACGCTTCGAGCCGACGGAGAAAACGGAGATTATTGAGGCACAGATTAAAGAACTGCTGAAGTAATGGAGAACACCAAATGTTTGATTATAGGCAGCGGCCCTGCAGGATACACCGCTGCCATTTATGCATCTCGCGCCAACCTCAATCCCATTGAGTACAGCGGCATGCAGCCTGGTGGTCAGCTGACACAGACCACCGAGGTGGAGAACTTCCCCGGCTATCCGCAAGGCGTAGACGGCAACCAGATGATGATGGACCTGCGCGAGCAGGCCGAGCGCTTCGGTACCGACATCCGCGACGGCGAGATTGTCAAGGTGGACTTCTCAAAGGCCCCCTACGTCTGCACTGCCGAGGACGGCACGGAGATAGCAGCCGACACCGTCATCATTGCCACAGGCGCCTCAGCCAAGTACCTGGGTCTCGACGACGAGCGCAAGTACAACGGCCAGGGCGTCTCAGCCTGCGCCACCTGCGACGGATTCTTCTATCGCAAGAAGACGGTGGCCGTCGTTGGCGGTGGCGACACTGCCTGCGAGGACGCCCTCTACCTCAGCGGACTGGCCAAGAAGGTCTACCTCATTGTGCGCAAGTCCTTCCTGCGCGCCTCTCAGGTCATGCAGCAGCGTGTCCGCGAACGCGAGAACATCGAGATACTGTTTGAGCACAACACCGTCGGCCTCTTCGGCGAGAACGGCGTGGAGGGTGCCCACCTTGTAAAGCGCAAGGGCGAGCCCGACGAAGAGATGGTCGACATCCAAATCGACGGATTCTTCCTCGCCATCGGCCACAAGCCCAACACCGACATCTTCCGCGAGTGGCTCGACACGGACGAGACAGGCTATCTGAAGAAGATTGACGGCACGCCACGCACCAAGCTCCCCGGCATCTTCGTTGCCGGCGACTGTGCCGACCCCGTCTATCGCCAGGCCATCAGCGCTGCCGGCTCAGGCTGTCAAGCTGCCATCGAGGCCGAGCGCTATCTGCTGAACAAGTAACTTGTCTTTCTAGAGCATCTAGATCATCTAGACAATCTAGATTTTCTAGACCATCTAGATTGTCTATACCAAAATGAAAAAGCCCCGCTTCACAGCGAGGCTTTTTCTAAATACTTTAAAAACTAAATTAATCAACCATAAACCTTAACCATTAAAAATCATTTTCTGATGCAAAGATAGCCAACTTCCGCTAATCCCAGGTTGAATTATCATTATTTTAGGTTGAAAAAATGACAATTAACGATTTTTCGACCTCTTTTAACGCATTTCAAACCTTTTTTAAGGCCTACAATGCATTTTTTGAGCCAAAAAGAATAGTTTTTGATAAAAATGCACTATCTTTGCACTGTCAAACAAGCCCTAACCTAAGATGCTCACACTGATAATCATCTTGTCGACAGTCGTCCTTGTGGCCCTCTTCCTCGTGGGTCGCGAGCTCTACCTGCGTAGTGTGCGCATCCGCCAGCGCCTCCAGATGAGCCGTGTCTATACGAACATCACCCACGAGCTGCTGACGCCGTTGACCGTTATCTCCGCCTCCGTCGAGCGCCTGCGCACCAAAGACCCGTCGCAGGCAGCCGACTACGACCTGATGCAGCTGAACATCGAGCGCATGGTGCGCCTGCTGCAACAGATTCTGGAGACCAGCAAGTCGCAGTCGGGCGAACTCAAGCTGCGTGTGGCCCGGGGCGACGTGATGCACTACATCCAGCAGACGGCCCTCTGCATTGAGCCGCTGATGGCCAAGCACGGTCTCAACTTCACCATCAGTTGTAAGCCAGAAAGCATGATGGGCTGGATTGACACCGACAAACTGGACAAAATCATCTACAATCTCCTGTCGAATGCCAGCAAATACACCCCCGACAACGGCAAGGTGGAGCTCGAGGTTTGCACGAACAAGCACTTCGACCATATTATTATTAAGGTACGCGATAACGGCATCGGCATTCCCAAGGAGAAACAGTCGCACCTGTTCCGACGTTTCTACGACGGCGCCTATCGCGAGATGCAGACCCTCGGCACCGGCCTCGGCCTGTCGCTGACACGCGACCTTGTCTACCTGCATGGCGGCGAAATCAGCTGCGAGAGCGAGGAAGGTAAGGGAACGACGTTCACCGTCGTGCTGCCCATCAACAAGGAGTCGTTCAGCGCCTCACAGATAGACGAGCAAAACGCCATCGACATCAACAACGCCCGTAGCGTCATTCTCGACCTGACCACACGCATGAAGAAGTCAGACCTCCCTCAGGAACAGGACGACACCAACACGTCAGTCGACGACGACAGCTACAAGCTCCTCATCGTCGAGGACAACGTCGAGCTGCTCATGCTCATGCAACAGCTCTTCAGCCGCGACTATCACGTGCTGACAGCCCCCAACGGCAAGGAAGCGCTCAAGATTATCCGTGAACACGAGCTCGACCTCATCATCTCCGACGTCATGATGCCCGTCATGGACGGTCATGAGCTGACGAAGCGACTGAAGAACGACCCCGACACGCGCCATCTGCCCATCATCCTGCTGACGGCCAAGACACAGGAGGAAGACCGCGAGGAAGCCCTCTCCATCGGTGCCGACGACTACGTGACGAAACCCTTCAAGATGCGCGATCTGGAACTGCGCATCAACAATATTATTGAAAACCGCAAGCGCCTGCAGAGAGAGTTCCGCAAGCAGACAGCCGAGGAGCTTGAGGAGACCGTTGCCAAGACCGTTGTCAAGGCCGTTACCGAGGTCAGTGCCGAGACCGGTGCCGAGACCGACCCCAATGGCGACCAGGAGTTTCTGGCCCGTGCTTTCGAGTGCGTCCACCAGCATCTGGAGGATGGCGACTACGACCGCGATGCCTTTGCAACCGACATGGGGTCCAGCGCCTCAACGCTCTACAACAGGCTCCGTTCGCTGACCGGCATGAATATCAGTAGCTTCATTCGCGACATCCGCATGAAGGAAGCCCAGCGCCTGGCCCGTCGACAGCCCGACATTCGCGTCAGCGACCTCGCCTACCGCGTCGGTTTCCAAGACCCCAAGTACTTCTCCACCGCCTTCAAGAAGGAGTTTGGCGTCACACCCACCGAGTTCCTCGAAAATCTGAAGAACTGACTAAGGACGTTTCCTCACGCTTTTCAGATTCAAGATTGTCGCAAAGATATAGTTTTTTTTCTGGAGCTTCCAAGAAAAAGACAAAAATATGAAGACAAGCTCTACGAAAGAAGTATTCAGCATATCAACCTCACATACACCCATGACCCCCTTGAAACATCAGTAAACAAAGGATATAAGAGACGGGAGGAGTCATCGTGGCTCCTCCCGTTAACGTCCCGTCAATCCACACCGCCCTATTTGTCAGAACTAACTGACGACGGCGTGTCAGATGGCGTTACTTCTTCTTGTCAATTCTAATAAAGGTAATGGGCTTATTTGGCCCAATAAACTTTTCGTTTTTGAGTTCCAAGACCATTTTCCCTTTTGATTTGTCGAAGATGGTGATAGCGTAACAAGTGAAATGCTTCTCGTCAAGGTATTTATTTAAATAACACCCATTCGTAGTGACACCAACCTTTGTTGAATCAAATTTATCTGGTATCTTGTTGGACAAGTAGAAAGGAGAAGGTCCCGTTCTACCATCATCAGTATGCCAAATGAATGCTTTTTTAGTGAATACATAATACGCACTTCCATGTCTCGCATAGACTGAAGAAACTTGCCATTTTGTGCCAACCAGATCCGATCTTGACACTGTAACCTGTGCAATGGCTGTATTAGCGCATGCTAACACAGCGCAGAGGGTTGATAATAACTCTTTCATTTGTTAGAAGCGTTAAGGTTCAGAGAGTATGGTAACTTAAACAATTAAGAGTATCTTTGTTCTAATTCGTTTAGGAATTCATCAATATTAATAACAGGAACAGAGGGGAAGGCTATGTCTTTTAGGACATTGAAATGGCGGTCTTCTGTCACAATGAATTTGGCATTAGCAGCAATAGCGCAATCAACGAACTTATTATCGTCGGGGTCTGTCTCAATGAGGTTCCATCTATACGAAGGAACAATCTGTCTGACGTTTGCGCGTTCCATAATAGTATAGATTACGTAACGGGCTGCATCAACACTGATATTGCGAGCTATAACTTCTGCATATTCCTCTAATATCTCGTTAGAGATACAGAGCATAAAATCTCCCGCAAGAAACGATTGCCAAATCTTATGGTAACCACTTCTTGAGGAAATGGACATTATCAGACTGTTCGTATCAATGACAATATTGTCCATCTCATTTGTATGGAGTTCGCTCATGGAGAGTCCTGAAACTCTCCACCTTCGCTTCTGTTAAGGTTCCATCTTCCCAAAGCCGGTCTATCTCCGATTCTGCTTTCTGTGCAAAATAGTTCGAAATAGCCTGCTTCAAGTCCTTTACAGCCTCAGGGGTGTTAAAGACAGACATCATCCTTAAAACCTCTAATTGCGCATCATTAAGTATCGTTGCTGCCATATTATTCACATGTTACTTCTATGGCCGCAAAGATAGACAATATTTCCGAAACTTCCAAGGAAAAAGACAAAAATATGAAGACAAGCTCTACGAAAGAAGTATTCAGCATATCAACCTCACATACACCCATGAGCGCACTGAAACGCCGATAAATAAAGGGAATAAGAGACGGGAGAAGTCGTTGTGGCTCCTCCCGTTAACGTCCCGTCAATCCACACCGCCCTATTTGTCAGAACTAACTGACGACGGCGTGTTAGATGGCGTTACTTCTTCTTGTCAATTCTAATAAAGGTAATGGGCTTATTTGGCCCAATAAACTTTTCGTTTTTGAGTTCCAAGACCATTTTCCCTTTTGATTTGTCGAAGATGGTGATAGCATAACAACAGAAATGTTTCTCGTCAAGGTATTTATTTAAATAACACCCATTCGTAGTGACACCAACCTTTGTTGAATCAAATTTATCTGGTATCTTGTTGGACAAGTAGTAGAAAGGAGGAGATCCCGTTCTACCATCTTCACGATGCCAAATGAGTGTTTTTTTAGTGAATTCATAGAACTCACTTGATTGACTTACATAGTCCACAGAAAGCTGCCACTTTGTGCCAACCAGATCCGATCTCGACACTGTAACCTGTGCAATGGCAGTATTAGCGCATGCTAACACAGCACAGAGGGTTGATAATAACTTTTTCATTTGTTTGGAGTATATATCTGCTTTTTACTTAATGACTTGATAACGCCACAAAGATAGAGATATTTTTTGATTATCGCAAGGAATTTGAGAGAAAAGAGAGCCAAGAACGGCCAAGGACGGAAGAAGTCGGCCAACGAGCGCCCGATAGTGCCTTTTACGACCTTTTACGTCCTTTTGCGACCTTTTGCGACCTTTTAGCGCCCGATAGCGCCCGAAACGGAAAGTGACGGAACGGGATGTGGTAACTTTGCATCGTGAAAAAGCTGAGCGAAGCGATGCAAAAGAGAGGGTGACGGATTTCGGAAAAAGGAGCATGACTTTTCAGAAATACTCCATGAGTTTTGTGAAATACTCAACGAGTTTTGTGAAATTCTCCATGACTTTTGCAAAATACTCCATGAGTATTTTCAAAAACTCGTGCACTTTTGAAAAAAAGACGATGCTGCACAAGAATAAGGTTTTGTCGAGATGTAACCTCACATACACCTATGACACCCTTGAAATGCCGATGCACAAAGGACTTGAGGCACGGGAGGTCTGCCAGGGACTCCTCCCGTCAACCTCACCAAACATATCATTAACATATCAATCTAAACAACATGAACGAACACAAGGCCGTTCCGCTGAAAGCCGCGTAACCGTCTCTGCCACAGGACGGGAGGTTGACGGGACGTTAACGGGAGGAGTCACAGCGACTCCTCCCGTTTCTCTTTCCCTTTATTTATCGGTGTTTCAGGGGTGTCATGGGTGTATGTGAGGTTTATCTCAGAAAACAGTCTGTAGCGGTTTTAGTACCACTGCACGGCGTTGGAGTAGCTGGAGCGCTTGTCGTACTTCAGGGCGTCGGTCAGGGTGGAGGCGTTACAACGGAAGGAGAAGTTGTAACTGGCGTAGGGTGCAAGAACAACGGAGCACGACATGTTGAAGCAGTGGAGGTCGCGGGAGAGGGAGGCGGTGGTCATGGAGATCTTCTTGTTGTCGAAGTCGTAGCCGCTGGAGAAGGAGATGTTCCAACCGTCGGAGAGGCGCAGGTTA
>Ga0247611_10002364_pt1 | contig 30594 bp, 29 predicted proteins | sample 177DNAGHGhighgp2_FD_192422 | JGI IMG/M metagenome (GOLD analysis project Ga0247611, IMG submission 192422) | Sheep rumen microbial communities from Palmerston North, Manawatu-Wanganui, New Zealand - 1770 DNA GHGhigh gp2 | ecosystem: Host-associated > Mammals > Digestive system > Stomach > Rumen... | reverse complement strand
TTACAAAAGGAAGATCCGTCTGCGGCGGCACGGCTTCATCCGAATGATATCCGCCGTGTAGTGCGCGCATTGGAGACGGCGCTGTCCGGCGATAGGGTTTCACAGCAAAGACAGGATGTTTTGAAATATGACGCGGCGGTCTTCGGGCTTACCATGGACCGTGATTTTCTGTATGAACGGATCAACCGGCGAGTGGACAAGATGTTGCAGGACGGACTGGAAGAAGAAGTGCGAGGCCTGTTGCAGGCCGGCATTTCTGCGGACTGCCTTTCCATGAAAAGCCTGGGATACCGACAGATGGCCGAGTACCTGATGGGGCAATGTGATTATGCAACAGCGGTAGAGAATATTAAAAAAGGAACCCGCCATTTTGCGAAACGGCAGCTCACCTGGTATAAAAAGATGCCGTATGTACAGTGGTTCCCGGTGGATCGGACATTAAACTATGAAAAAATTGTAACAGATATGGCAGATACTCTTGAGAAAAAGTGCAAAAGGTTGTAAAATTTAATATACTATCCGTGGATAAACAGTGGATAGAAAATCGACGTTTATTATTATTAAAAAAGGCATCAAGGAATAAAATACAATTTGAATGAAAACAAGGAGAATAAAAATGACCAATACGACAAGCAATAAAACTATGATGAATTTACAGGACAGCTTCCTGAACCACGTACGCAAGGAAAATCTCCCGGTAGTGATCTACCTGGTAAACGGATTCCAGCTGCGCGGTCTTGTTCGCGGGTTTGATAATTTTACCGTAATTATTGAAAACGAAGGAAAGCAGCAGCTGGTTTACAAGCATGCAGTGTCTACGATCTCCCCGGTGGCTAACATTACCATTATGCAGCCGGAAAAGGCAGAGAAGAAAGAATGATGCTGCAGAACGGCGCTGCATTGTACAAAACCAGCCGCGCTGTCATGGTAAGAGCGCGGTAAAACCGGGGGAAAGGGGAAGGACATGGATTATCTTGCGTTATTTATGGAATATCTGCAGGTAGAACTTGGACTTTCAGACAATACCCGTCTTTCCTACCAACGCGACTTACGTATTTTTTGCAAGGCGCTTTCTATTAAGGAAGAGCAGCTGGCAGGCGTGCAGCGTCCGCAGATCATCGGGTATATTACAAAACTGAAACTGCAGGGAAGGGCCGCAGCTACCATTGCCCGAAAGCTGGCGGCGATTAAAGCATTTTACCGCTTCATGATTACGGAAAATTATCTGCAGGCCGATCCGGCGGAAGCAGTGGAAGCGGGAACGAAGGGGATCCATCTGCCCAAAGTCCTTTCCGAATCGGAAGTGAAAGCGCTGCTGGAAGCGCCGGACGTCACAACGGCGGAAGGTCTGCGTGACCGGACGATGCTGGAAATGTTGTACGCAACCGGTATGCGCGTTTCAGAACTGGTTACGGTAAAGACAGGCAGCGTGAATCTTGCCATGCGTTATGTCATTGCTTTCGGAAAAGGTTCAAAGGAACGGATCGTTCCGCTGGGAAGCGTAGCTGTGGAATTTCTGGAAAAATATCTGCAAACGGCAAGAGGAACTTTCCTTACGGAAGAGGAAACGGATCCGGAGACTCTTTTTCTGGGACTGGGCGGTCAGGGCCTGACACGGCAACGCGTATGGGAGATTATAAAGCAATACGGAAGACAGGCGGGTATTTCTAAAGCCATTTCCCCCCATGTACTGCGCCATTCTTTTGCTACCCATCTGCTGGATAACGGGGCAGATCTGCGCAGCGTGCAGGAGATGCTGGGACATGCAGATATTTCCACAACGCAGATCTATACGCATCTGACAAACAAGCGGCTGCGATTGGTTTATGAGAAGGCGCATCCGCGAAAATAGTCTGATTTAAACAGTGCTTATAAGAAAGTTTTAGAATAATTTTTATGCGAAGGCTGGATCGTTGTAAACCGGCTTTCCCATACACGGAAAAGAGGGGCGCGTATGCACGATAACCGGAATTCCCATGAAGAAAGTCATGGCGGTCTGGGATATTTCTTTTTACTGGTTTTTATGCTGCTGATACTGGCAGGCGCGGCCGGTCTTTTTTACGGTTCCCTCACAAAGGAAAAACCAAAAGACCTGTCAGATACGACTGTTGAATCTTTCGATCTTAGTGAAGAGTCTAAAACGGCGCATCACACGATAGATTTAATTTTAATGCGGAAAAGAGAAAACTGGCAGCTGCGGGATACGGAACGGAGAAAGCATAAAGATATGTTAGAAACGTCCAAAGCAGATTTGGTATGGACGGACCGTGAAGTAGCCGTAGGCGTGCCTGTAACGACAGAACTGCAAGGCGCTTCTCTCTGGGTACAGGAGCGTCTGCGTGATACGGACGTAAAAATCATCAATGACGAAAAGAGTAAATGGCACGGTATGCCGTCCTGGCGTCTGGAGCTGGGCATTGCCGTTAAATCCGGCAAGGACAGCGAACGGATTTTTACCACAGATACGATTTACTTTTTCCATCACGGCAATATGACGAACCGCGACAGGGATATCCCTGATATTCCTTCATCCGCCGATTCAAAAGATGAGCAGACGGAAAAGGAACAGAACGAAGCATCCCGCTGATAAGAATGTGGTTGATTTTTCCTTATGAAACGGTGTTCTGTCAAACGTAGCAGAATGTTCGGGAATCCGGACTGGGTATCGGAGGGAATATGATGAATCCGGAAGAAGTAATGCAGAAATATGAAAAATATATTAATCCGTCTTCGACGCGGCTGTTCCGGTTTATGGGTCTTTCCAGCATTGAATCCCGTGCGGAAGGATGGATTATTACAGATACGGAAGGGACAGAATTTATTGATTGCCTGGGCGGCTTCGGAATGTTCGCTGTGGGACACCGGCATCCGAAAATAGTGGAAGCAGTGGAACGGGAACTTCACGCTATGCCTATGTGCGGCAAAGTACTCTTTAATGAACCGGCTGCGCTTTTGGCAGAAAAACTGGCAGAAATTACCCCGGGCGCGTTGCAGTATAATTTTTTCTGCAACAGCGGGACGGAAGCAGTGGAAGGATGCCTGAAAGTAGCGCGTCTTGCTACAGGGAGAAAAAAATTCGTGGCTGCGCAAAATGCGTTTCACGGAAAAACATTTGGTTCCTTGACGGCTACCGGCCGGGATCTGTATCGCGATCCGTTCCGGCCGTTGCTGGAAGGATTTACCCATATTCCTTTTAACGATATCAGCGCGCTGGAGCAGGCAGTTGATGATGAAACAGCTGCGGTGATTCTGGAACCGGTGCAGGGCGAAGGCGGAATCAATGTTCCTGCCGACGGCTACATGAAACGGGCGGAAGAAATTGCCCATAAACACGGGGCATTACTGATTGCTGATGAAGTACAGACCGGTATCGGCCGGACCGGAAAATGGTTTGGAGTGGATCATGACGGTGCCAGACCGGACCTGATGGCAGTTGCCAAAGCACTTGGCGGCGGCATCATGCCGGTTGGTTCTGTGATCGGTACGGAAGAGGCATGGCAAGGTCTCATCGAGGCGCCGTTCCTTCATACATCTACCTTTGGCGGAGGGCAGATGGCCTGCGCTGCCGGCCTCGCTACGTTGCAGGTTATAGAAGAAGAAAACCTGCTGCGGCGAAGCGCGGAGACCGGAGCCTATTTTAAGAGAGGCATTGAATCCATTGCGGCGGAATTCCCGCAGGTCATTAAAGAAGTGCGGGGTCGGGGCATGATGATCGGCATGGACCTGGTCAAAGAAGGGGCCGGCGGTATGCTGATGGCGCTGATGATCGACCGGCACATCATTGTAGCGTATACGCTGAATAACCCGAAAGTGATCCGCATCGAACCGCCTCTGAATATGCCGGAGTCAGTTGTGGATCATGTGCTGGACGCATTGCGCAGCAGCGTCAGTCAGGTGGCAGAGGCAATTGATGATTTATAATCTGCGATGTATAATTTTGAAAAGAGGAAAGATGTATGCCTTTTGTTAAATCGGAAATTGTGATTCAAGGTGACAAACAGAAAATATATGATGTCATTCAGGATATGGCTTCATATCCTAAATTCATGAAAAATCTTGTCAGCGTGGAAATATTGGAGAAAGGGGAAAATTATGATATTTCCCACTGGGTATCCAATGTGGACGGACGGAAGATCTCCTGGACGGAACGGGATGATTTTGATCCGGAAACATTTACGATTACTTATAAACAGACTGCCGGCGACCTGAAAAAGATGGAAGGCGCCTGGGAGCTGGTGGACACGGAAAGCGGTGTGAATGTGTCGCTGGCTGTTGATTTTGAATTTGGGATTCCCATGATTGCAGGTCTGCTTAACCCGATCCTGGTTCGCAAGGTTCGCGAGAACAGTGAGGATATGTTGCGGGCAATCAAGGGTGAAATTGAAAAATAGATGGAATTCTGTTATAATTTATTAGATATGTTTTACAAAAATAGCTGTAGTTTGCAAGGAGTGTGTACTGCATTATGAGAACTGCTTTTTTGATGACATTACTGACTTTGCTGCTGGTCATGGTCGGCGATTTTGCCGGCGGGCGCGAAGGCATGATGGTCATGCTGATATTTTCCCTGGGTATGAATTTTTTTGCGTATTGGAACAGTGATAAAATGGTTCTTGCGCAATACAAGGCGCATCAGGTGGATGAATCTTCTGCGCCGGCGTTATACGGTATTGTAAAACGTCTGGCAGATCGCGCAAATCTTCCAATGCCCAAGGTATTTATCATTGACGACCAGGTACCCAATGCTTTTGCCACAGGACGGAATCCGCAGCACGCTGCTGTTGCGGTAACGACGGCCCTGATGAATTATCTTTCCCCGAAGGAGATTGAAGGCGTGCTGGGACATGAGATGACGCATGTAAAGAACCGCGATATCCTGATCAGTACGGTGGCAGCCAGCCTGGCCGGCGTCATCACCACGATTTCCCGTTTTGCCCTTTGGTTCGGTGGCAGTCGTGACAGAGACAACAACAATCCTATTGCGGCGATTTTATTACTGGTTCTGGCGCCTATTGCAGCAGCCCTGATTCAGATGGCCGTTTCCCGCAGCCGGGAATATAAAGCGGATGAAGGCGGTGGGGAATTATGTGGTGATCCCAATTATCTGGCAGATGCGCTGGAAAAAATTTCCCAGTATTCCACGCGCCGGACTATGCGGAATGCATCAGAAGCGACGGCTCATATGTTTATTATGTGCCCCTTCAGCGCGAAAGATATGCAGAAACTGTTCAGCACCCATCCTTCTACAGAAGAGCGGGTTCGGTTGCTGCGCCAGCAGGCTGACGAAATGAAAAGAAAAGGCCGGATTAAAGAATAATGCAGAATCGTTCGCCGCTTAATGCTGCAGCGATTCCCGACCATCTGTAAACTGCTTATTGCAGAAGTATTGTTGTTACGAACAAGATTGATACCGGGTTTTGAAAACGAAACGATACCCATTTTCTTAAACCTGGATTAATATGATTTTATTATTTTTTAAATTAATTAAAGGAGAGAAAAAAACATGGATCAGAAATCATTAGTATTAGTAAAACCCGACGGAGTTCGCAAACATTTAATCGGTGAGATCATCGGCCGTTTTGAACGCCGCGGGTTAAAGATCTGCGCACTGAAAATGCTGGTTATGACGAAAGACCAGGCAAAATATCATTATGCAGAACATGTTGACAAACCGTTCTTCCCGGAACTGGAAGCTTTCATCACCGGAGGTCCGCTGGTTGCCATGGTAGTGGAAGGCCCCAATGCCATTAAAGCAATCCGTACCATGATGGGCGTAACCGATCCGATTGAATCCACTCCGGGCTCTATCCGCGGTGATTTTGCGCTGGATAAAGGCGAAAACGTGATTCACGGAAGCGACAGTCCGGAAGCAGCTGAACGCGAAATCAAAAACTTCTTCGCACCGGAAGAAATTTATTAATTTATCAAGAAGCTCAGGCAGGATCTGTCTGGGCTTTTTTACCCCGTACTCTCACATTGGGAAACGCAGTATAAAAGAGTTTTTACATTTTTGTCGGTGTTTCCTCTGCCTGCGGGGATGTGATATTTTGTTGTGCCCGTTGAGGAATGGCAGAAGTCATGTCCAAGTACCGTAATGGTACAAGCATTATTTAAGGAGGTTGTGAAGTATGTCTAAAAAAGCTGCAGTGTATACCCGTACCGGTGATAAAGGAACGACAGGCCTGTATACCGGCGAACGTGTTTCCAAATGTTCCGTTCGCGTAGAGTCGTACGGCAATCTGGATGAGATCACGTCCGCGCTGGGGTTGGCCCGTTCCCTGGTAAAACGGGACGATGTAAAAGAAGCAATCTTTAATGTACAGAAGCTGCTGATGTCCATGATGGCCGACGTAGCCAGTTTAAATCTGCCGCAGCCGTATATTACTGAAGAACATGTCAAACTATTTGAAAGTACGATTGACAAGTTCGATTCCATGTTGCAGCCGTTGAATCATTTTATTATTCCAGGCGATACGCCGGGCGCCGCTGCGCTGGATATCGCCCGCACGACTACACGCCGTGCGGAACGTCAGCTGTTGCGCCTGAACGAGACGGAGCCGGTTAATCCGCAGCTGCTGATCTGCGTAAACCGTCTGTCTGATCTTTGCTTCATCCTGGCCCGTGTGGAATCTGAAGTTGGAACGGAAGAAGCCAATTAAATTCATATTAATTTTACAGCCTTGCCCATTGGCTAATAGCCAGTGGGCTTTTTCTATGATATAATTAAATAATTAAAATTAAGAAAATTTGCCGGATTCAATGGATAATAGAGGATCGGATATTTATACGGATGAAGTGGTAAAGGCAGGTTATCGGAGGACTGGATAGAGTGAATAATAGAGGGAAAATAGTACTGGTGTTAGGTGGGGCGCGCAGCGGAAAAAGTGAGTTTGCTGAAAAGTATGTGCTTCATGCGGGAGCAATTTGCGGCTATATTGCAACAGCAGAAATTTTAGATGAAGAAATGGCGGAGCGGGTTAAACTGCACCAGGCCCGGCGGCAGAAGCGCTGGATTACATTTGAAGCGCCGTATGAGGCGGAGTCCGTATTTCCCGAAGCTGGGAAGCGGACGGATTCGATATTATTTGATGACATAACGATTTATCTGAGCAACATGCTGTATGGGAAAAATGCGCCGGAAGGAACCACGGCGGAAAAGGGCGCGTATGTAAGAGAAAGAATTACTGCTTTGCTGGAAGCAGCAAAAACATGCAACCGGACTGTAGTGTTTGTTTCCAACGAAGTAGGAGCCGGTATTGTTCCGGATAATGTCATGGCCCGTGAATACCGGGATATTTCCGGGTGGGTAAACCAGCAGATCGGGGAAGCGGCCGATCAGGTTTTTTATGTTGTGGCCGGGCAGGCTGTAGATATTAAACGGCTTGCATTTAAATTTGAATAAAAGGACGGAAGTTTTTATGCTGGAAGATTTATATATTGAACAGCCGAATCAGCAGATTCGTGAAGAAGTGTTGAAAAACTGGCAGTCTGTACTGTTGCCTGATGAGGATATGGGAATCCTTGCCGACTTAACGGCGGATTATCTCATGATGACTGATGGAAGAGGTATTCGCGGCGTAAAGCCGGTCATGCTTTTGATGTGCGGCGATCATGGGATCTGCAAGTACGGTGTCAGTGCATTCCCGCAGGAAGTAACGTTGCAGATGATCAACGGATATGGAAGAGGCACGGCGGGGGCGAATGTAATGGCCCGTCACGCAGGGGCTGATATCATTGTGGTAGATGTGGGTACCAATTTTGACCTGCAGGCTTTTCCGCATGTTCGGCAATGTAAAATTGCCTGGGGTACTGAAGATTTCACACAGGGACCTGCCATGACAAAAGAGCAGGCGATTGCGGCATTGGAAACCGGCATGCGGATCGCCGATGAAGCCATTGATCACGGATGCAATCTGCTTGAGACCGGAGAGATGGGAATTGCCAATACCACATCGACTGCTGCCATTGCAGCCGGTTTTCTTGATTTGCCTGCGGAGCTGACCACCGGTCGTGGCAGCGGGATCAATGACGAACGGATGAAGATCAAAACGGAAGTAGTGCGCAGGGGACTGGAAGTTAACAAACCGAAACCCGGCGACGGCATGGATGTATTATGCAAGGTAGGAGGTTATGATCACGCCGGACTGGCCGGTATGATATTGGCCGGCGCGGCGCGTCATGTACCGACCATGGTGGATGGTGTCAATGCAACCGCTGCGGCTCTGATTGCCTATGGAATTTCTCCGAATTGCGCTAAATATATGCTGTGTTCCCATCTGTCTTCCGATGTAAGCGCGAAGAAAATGCTTGAAGTACTGGGATTAAAACCGATCGTGCATGCCGGAATGCGGTTGGGAGAAGGAACCGGCGCTTCACTGGCAATCAGTATCTTACGTTCCGCTTTGGATACGTATCGAAAATTGACGGGAGAATAAGATGGCTGAGGAAAATGAGAAAACCAGAGGGACGGAGGTCGAAGAAGAAACCGGTTTTTGGAACCGGATGAACATCCGGCTGCCGGAACATTCGACAGGACCTTTCCGTTATTTACGAGACTTTTTTACCTGTCTGGAATTTCTGACACGTATACGGATGACAAAACGGGACCTTTGGTTCCCGGATGATTTCGCCCGGTCTGTCCCGTATTTCCCGCTTGTAGGTGGTATTATGGGGCTGTTGATGTGGGGCGCTGCCAAAGGTGGAATTATGCTTGGGCTTTCCGGAAATTTGCTGGGCGTGTTTCTGGTATTGGCCGAACTGATTTTTATCGGTACGCTGATGTATGACGGGTTTATGGATACGGCTGACGGTGTTTTCAGCGGCAGGACCCGGAAACGGAAGCTGGAGATCATGCAGGACAGCCATGTAGGGGCCAATGCCGTAATTGGCGCTGTCATCCTGATACTGGCCAAAGTTACGCTGTTGGGAACCATGTCGCCGGCCATGCTGGGACCATTGCTGGTAACTATGTATGTAGCGACCAGAACAATGATGGTCATCTACATCCTGAAATTTCCGAACGCACGGCCCGGCGGTCTGGGAGAAATGTTCAAAACAGGCGGAAAACCTGTTTACCTGTTGCTGGCAGTTGCGTTTTGCGCTCTGTTACTTTTCGTTCTGGGACCGGCATTTTGCAAGCTGGCGATTTTAAGCGTTATTCCCTGTATTGCTATTGCGTTCTGGCTGAAGTGGGGATTAGGCGGTCTTACCGGCGACACGTTCGGTTTTCTGACAGAATGCGGCAACGTGATCGTCTTGTTTCTTGCCCTCCTGTTACTCAGATAAATGATAAAAAAGAAGGAATTGATTATGCATATTGAAGAACTGGCTGCCAGTATTCAGCCATTAAGTAAAGAAATCATCAGCGCAGCACAAAAGCGCTTCGACAATTTGATCAAGCCCGTCGGTTCCCTGGCACAACTGGAAAGCATGATCAGCCGTTATGCGGGAATCATAGGCTCCTCGGACAAAAAGCTTGTGGTTATTCCCGAAAATCGGCTTTTGTTAATTTGGGGAGATGCAAAACATGCGGCAAAAATTGAACGGGCCATGACGTCTGCGCATCCGCTTTCCGTTTTTGCGGAAACGGTCCGCGCTAAAGTAATTCCATTACTGTTAACCGGCGAATCGGTGTATGATCTTCTGGAAGAAGGAGCCATGCTGACAGGGGAATATATCGGTGAAGAACAGGCGGGGCTTATCTGCCTGGGTGTTTATGAAAGAGAGACCATAAGCGGGTGGCAGGAATTTGCTGCTGAAGAAGACGGACTGCTGTTTCTGGAAAAACTGCATTGTCCTGTAATTGCCGCCGTAACTGGTTCTATTTTACAGGCGGCCGGTATGCGGAAGCCCGTGATGCTGGATGGTGTCGCTACCTGCCTGGCTGCTTTTGCTGCGGCAAAATTTAACCCCTATGTTCTGCAATATTGTTTTGCGGGGGATGAATCCGATGAAGAAGGCGCTGCTGAACTGTTACAATGCTTGCAGCTGCAGGCGCCGCTCCGTCTTTCTTTAAAAAACGGGGAAGGAATCGGCGCTCTGACCTGTCTGCAGTTGTTTGATGCGGGCATCAAAGCCTATACTGAGATGGAAACGTTTGAGGAAGCGGGAGTTCACAACGAAAAAGAAGATTATTCGCTGAAAGTGCAGGAAGAGAGTAAGAATAAATAAAAATACATTTGTTCAACTGAATGCAGCGTAAGATTTAATAGAGTAAGAGAGTTACCTCTAATCTGTAAGAAAAACAGGGAACAGAAAGAGAACACGGGGAGGGATTGTTTATGGCAAAGCTTTATTTAGTTCGTCATGGGGAAACGGATTATAATAATACTTATCGCTTTCAGGGACAGACTGATATCGCACTGAACGAGAAAGGGATCAGACAGGCAGAAAAACTGGCGCAGTATTTTCACGAAATTCCTCTGGACGCAATTTATACCAGCAGTTTGCAACGCGCCAGAAAAACCGCAGAAATAATCGGAAACGCAAAGAATTTAAAACCGATTGCGACGGACGCGCTCCGGGAAATGAGTTTTGGTATCTGGGAAAATATGAACAGTGAAGTGATTCAGAAAAAGTATGCAAAGGAGTGGAAAGATTTTTTTGCGAATCCGGCCAGCGTAACGATTCCCCAAGGGGAAAGTATGAGTGCCGTGCAAAAGCGCGCATATCCGGAAGTGAAGCAGATTTTGGACCGATACCCTGAAGGGAACCTTGTTTTTGTAGCCCACGGCGGTATCATCCGGGTCTTAATGTGCACCATGCTTGGGTTGGATCTGAATCGCGCATGGCATTTGCATGTTGGCAATGCATCGGTAACCTGTTTTTATTATTGGGGACGCTCGTACACATTGGATTTTGCCAATGAGACGCTGCATTTAAAATAAAATTTTCTGAACGGACGGGTAAGTTTTCTTTTTTTGTATAAACTCATCCTGTAATTCTGTGTTTTCTATGTCTTAAAAGCGAACAAATAGTGCTAAAAACGTTACAATCGGAAATTTTGCCGAAATTGCAACCAATTATATAGCAAATTAGCATTGACAAGTTTTCTTTTTTTGATATACTGCTACTTAGGATATCTCAAGGCCGGCTTGGTTTATTGTTTCGTTTTTTAGCTTGTTTTCTTAGTACGTCAAACAGGAGAACGGTACAGTAAGAGGAAAGTTGTTCCTATGGGGTACAAAGAAAAGGAGTGACTGCACTATGTTTGAAGACAAAACCCTGAAATGTGTGGAATGTGGCAACGATTTTATTTTTTCCGCATCGGAACAGGAATTTTACGCAGAAAAAGGATTTACGAATGAACCGAAGCGTTGCGCCCACTGTCGTGCTGCGCGCAAGGCGCGTATCAACGGGACACAGCCCCGTGAAATGTTCAAAGCTGTTTGCGCTGAATGCGGAAAAGAAACGGAAGTTCCGTTCCATCCTTCGGAAGACCGTCCCGTATATTGCTTTGACTGCTTTAATAAGCGCAAAGCAGGACGCAATCCTGAAGCATAATTTTTCGTTTTTTTAACAGTGCCCCTTCGAGACCCTTTAGTGACCCAATATCCTAAACCGGCTGCTGCATGCAGTCGGTTTATTTTTTATTTTATATTCAGAGTCTTTATGATATAATAAAATACAAATGAAAAATCAGCCGATTCATATTACTTCGGCTTGAAAATGCTGTGACAGATTTGCTAAATGTTTTATTAGTGTTGATTACGGAGAGGAGAATTTTTATTTTAGACTTCAACGAAGTAGCGGTTAAGGATCGGGCTTTATTTGAAACTTATCTGAATCATCCGGATCATTTTGGTTCTGAATGTGCTTTTACCAATTTATATATCTGGAGAGACCAGTACCGTACATGGTGGACGGAAAAATACGGCTTTCTGCTGATCAAGGTGGAGCTGGGAGATGAAACGTACTATCTGCAGCCTTTTGGAGGCAAAGATGAGGATCTTCCGCTTCTTGTAAAAGAAATAAAAGAACACCATGGCGGACCATTTGAATTCCGCGGCATTTATGAATGTTCACTGGAACGACTGGCGAAGCTGAAGTGTGATGAAGAATATGAGGAAGCCAGAGACAGTTGGGACTATGTTTATCTGCAGGAGGATCTGGCGAATTTGAAAGGTCGTCGCTATCACGGTCAGAAAAACCATTACAATACGTTTAAACGGGAGAATCCGGATTATGTATTTGAAATGATCAATCCGGAAAATTATGCGGAATGCCTCTATTTTGGGGAAGAGTGGTGTAAAGCGCGAATGGAGACAGATCCCAGTATTGCATGGGAATTGCGAGCCCTGCAGGAAGCCTTTGTTAATTTTGAAGCCCTGGGGCTTCGGGGCGGCGCCATCCGCATTGACGGAAAAATTCAGGCGTTCAGTTTCGGCAAGGCAATCAACGACCAGGTCTGTGATGAAAATGTGGAAAAGGCCAATCCCGATATCCGGGGACTATATTCCGCAATTCAGACAGAATGCGCGAAATATGTATGGCCTGACATGAAATACCTGAACCGGGAAGAGGATATGGGAGCTGAGGGTCTGCGTAAAGCGAAAGAGGCGCTGCATCCTGTATTCATGGTAAAAAAATATAATTTGCTAATAAAATAAAATCCGGCGTTATAAAATGTGAAACGGGAGAAGCTGGTCCGTCATCATGCGCCTGAAACCGAGGAAAAAATGAAATGTAGAATAGTAACGGAAGCAGAACTTCCCGAGGTCATGGCGCTTTGGGATTACTGTTTTGAAAAAAAAGAGGATCCTTTCTTTCAGTTTTATTTTCGGGATTATTGCTTGCGCCATAATCTGATATTGGGAGGCTTTTCCGAAGAGGATGGTCATCTGCAGAATATGATGCACCTGAATCCATACAGTATTTTGCTGCGGGGGCAGGAAGAACGGGTACCGTATATTGTCGGGGTGGCCACTGATCCTGCTGACAGAGGAAAAAACCTGACTGGGCCGTTATTGCAGTCTGCTTTCCGGATGCTGCAAAAAAAAGACTGCTGTTTCTCCCTGCTTATGCCGGTACATGCCGGAATTTATCAAAAATATGATTTTGCTTTCTGTTACCAGAAACATGTGTATGAAATGCCGCTTTCGGAAATTACTGTTCCTGTGCCTTCCGGCAATTTGCGGCTTGAACATTACAGCAAATATGACAGCGAGCTGTTTGAAGATATCTATATGGCGCTGGCTGACGGATACAACGGCCTGCCGATCCGGAACGATTTTCATTGGCAGAAGTTGCTGAAGGTGCATCAGCTGGAAAAGCTTCAGGCGGCAGTAGCGTACCATGGGGAAGAACCACGCGGCTATATGTTCTACGAAATCGACAGCAATAAAGTATTCCGCATCCAGGAAATGGTTTCCCTTACACCGGATGCCAGGTGGGCGTTTCTGCAATATGCAAAAGGACATCTTTCGTCGGCTGATACACTGTATTGGGAAGCCGCGGAGGACGACCTGACCTATCTTGATTTTGCGGATGCTGACAGGACGGGACGTATCAAACCCTTTATGATGGCTCGCTGCTTTGATGCGCTCCAGGCTCTGAGCCGCTATGAAATACCGGAAAACTGCCCGGATGGACAGGCAACAGTTTTGCTGCAGGATAATCTGTTAGAAGAAAATAACGGAGTCGTAACCATTACGGCAGACAGCGGCAGCCTGTATCTTCAAAAAGGGTCAGGGATTCCGGACGCGACGCTTTCCATGGGCACGTTTACCCAGTTATATTTCGGAGCATATACGTTCAGTCAGCTGGTGGAAGCGGGCCGGATACGGATGAATACCTATGCGCCGGAAACACTTGCCTTTTTTGACGCGCTGTTCCCGAAATGCGTGAACTTTATCAACGAATATTTCTGAGTACAATAATAAATATTTTTTTGTTTTAAAGGATCTGTAATGATCGACAGGTTAAATGATCAACAGTTAAATTCAGTATGCGGAGGCTATGCAATGAGTGACATCAAACGAATTTACGTGGAGAAGAAAGAAGCTTTTGCAGTGGAAGCAAAAGGCCTGCTGGCGGATTTGAAAAATAATCTGCTGATGCACGGATTAAAAAAAATTCGCATCTTAGCGCGCTATGATGTAATGGGTCTTTCGGAAGAAGAATTTGCCCGGGCGCGGCAGCTTGTTCTATCAGAACCTCCGGTAGATACCGTTATGGAAGAACTGCTTCCTGCCCCGGATGAAAAAATCTTTGCCGTAGAACTGCTGCCCGGCCAGTATGATCAGCGCGAAGATTTTGCAGCCCAGTGCATCCAGCTGATTACCCAGAAAGAAAAACCTCTGGTGGCAGCCGCTAAAGTATTTGTGCTGCAGGGCGCTCTGAGCGATGCGGAATTTGAAAAAGTAAAAAAATATCTGGTGAATCCCATTGAAGCGCGGGAAGCTGCGTTGGAAAAACCGGATACGTTGGAAGATTCCTGGGATGAACCGGCAGATGTGGAACGGCTGGAAGGGTTTCTGGATTTATCGGATACGGATGTTGCTGTCATGCAGAAAAATCTGGGTCTGGCCATGAGTGTGGAAGATCTTTTATGGATCCGGAAATATTTTAAGGAAGAAGAAAAACGTGTACCCACTATAACAGAAATCCGTGTATTAGATACCTACTGGTCTGACCATTGCCGCCATACTACCTTTATGACCAATCTGGAAAACGTGGAGATTGAACCTGGATATTATACAAAGCCGATTGAAGATGCATTTAAAGAATATCTGTCTATCCGGGATAAAGTGTACGGAAAGAAAACGGATCGTCCCATTACACTGATGGATATGGCGTGCATCGCTACCAAAAAACTGAAAAAAGAAAATAAATTTCCGGACAACGATGATTCGGAAGAGATCAATGCCTGTTCTATTGTAGTTCCTGTCGACGTTGACGGGAAAACAGAAGACTGGCTTGTCATGTTCAAGAATGAGACCCATAACCATCCTACGGAGATTGAACCCTTTGGCGGCGCGGCGACCTGTCTGGGCGGAGCAATTCGCGATCCGTTGTCCGGACGCGCTTATGTATATCAGGCTATGCGTATTACCGGTGCTGGCGATCCGCGTACACCTATTGAAAAGACACTGGCGGGAAAATTGCCCCAACGTAAACTGACCATCGGCGCGGCGGCCGGGTATTCTTCCTATGGCAACCAAATCGGTCTGGCGACCGGGCAGGTACAGGAATACTATCATGAACGGTTTGTAGCCAAACGGATGGAGATCGGCGCGGTCATGGGTGCTGCTCCCAAGAGCGCGGTTATCCGCGAACGTCCGGCAGCAGGCGACATCGTCGTATTGCTGGGAGGCCGTACCGGGCGCGATGGTATAGGCGGCGCAACCGGATCATCTAAGGAACATACCGTTGATTCTCTCGCAACCTGCGGCGCTGAGGTGCAGAAGGGCAATCCTCCGACGGAACGGAAGATACAGCGGCTGTTCCGCAATCCGGAAGTAACTGTCCTGATCAAACGCTGCAACGATTTTGGCGCCGGCGGCGTGTCTGTTGCCATCGGTGAGCTGGCAGAAGGCTTGAAGATCAATCTGGATAAGGTGACAAAAAAATATGCCGGTCTGGACGGAACCGAACTGGCGATTTCCGAATCGCAGGAACGCATGGCCGTGGTTATCCGCAAAGAAGACTGGAAAAAATTCGCAAAATTCGCCGATGAGGAAAATCTGGAAGCGACCGTTGTTGCCGAAGTAACGGAAGAACCGCGTCTGGTCATGTACTGGCGCGGAGATAAAATAGTGGATATTTCGCGCAAATTCCTGGATACGAACGGCGTGGCCCAGCATGCGGAAGTTTTGGTGAAAAATATTACCGGGGAATCGGTCTTTGATAAAACGCCGGATGTTGTAAAAAATGCAAGCGGACTGAAAGATGCATGGCTTAAAAATCTTTCGCGGCTGAATGTTTGCAGCGAGAAAGGATTAAGCGAGAGATTTGACTCCACGATTGGCAGGGCTACTGTGGAAATGCCTTTTGGAGGTAAACTGCAGCTGACTCCGGCTGAAGGTATGGTTGCTCAGATTCCTGTACTTCACGGGCATACTGACTCCGCTTCTCTGATGGCGCACGGATACAATCCCGAAGTAGCCTGCTGGAGCCCGTTCCATGGAGCGATGTATGCAGTAACGCAGTCATTGGTAAAAGCTGTTGCATTGGGCGCTGATCCGGATACTATACGGCTGACCTTGCAGGAATATTTCCAGGGCATGAAGTCCAAAGCAGACTGGGGACTGCCCTTTGCGGCGCTTTTGGGCGCCAACACGGTACTGAACAGCATGGAAGTCCCGGCTGTTGGCGGCAAGGACAGCATGTCCGGCAGCTTTATGGATCTGCATGTACCTCCCACGCTGGTATCCTTTGCGGTAAATGTCATTGACGGACGTAAGGCTGTTTCCAGTGAGTTCAAAGCAGCGGGAGATAAAGTCGTATTCCTGAGCACGCCTCTGTTGGAAGGGGATGTACTTGATTTTACGGTGTTGCGCCGGAATCTGCGCGCTGTACATAAGCTGATTTTAGAAGGCAAGATCAAAGCGGCTGCAGCTGTAGAGGAAGGTGGTATTGCCGCAGGCATTACTAAAATGACATTGGGCAATGCGCTGGGATTTACTTTTGTCAAACCTTTCCCGCATACGGAAAGCCTCTTTACCCTGCAGCCAGGCGGAATTCTCCTGGAAGTAGCAGGGGACGCAGATCTGGACGAAATGTTTGGCGAACTGGATTATCTGCCATTGGGCAAGGTTTCGGGAAAAGCGGAAATTGCAGTCAATGATATTGTCCTTTCCAACGAAGAACTGGTGAAATCCTATACCGAAACGCTTGAATCGATCTTTCCGGCAAAAGCGCCGGTATCAGAAACACCGGAAGATCTTCAGGACCAGCCTCTGTATAAACGGGAACTGCCGTTGACTGCTCCGGTTACCCTGGCAAGACCGAAAGTTTTCATTCCTGTGTTCCCGGGGCAGAATTGTGAATATGATACGGCCCGGGCTTTTGAATTAGCAGGAGCGGAAAGCAATATATTTATTATTCGAAATCTGACAGCGCAGGCCATTGAAGAAACGATTCAGGCAATGGTGAAGGGAATCGGGGAATCCCAGATCATTATGTTGCCTGGTGGCTTCAGCGCCGGTGACGAACCTGACGGGAGCGGTAAGTTTATTGCCACCATGTTCCGGAATCCGCGTATTGCGGAAGCAGTCAATGATCTGCTGCAGAATCGGGACGGCCTGATGCTGGGTATTTGTAACGGTTTCCAGGCGCTGATAAAATTAGGATTGGTTCCTTACGGGGAAATCCGTCCGATGGAAGAAAACTCTCCGACGCTGACTTTTAATACCATTGGCCGTCATATATCTCAGATGGTCTATACACGAATCACTTCCAATAAATCACCTTGGCTTAACATGGTGCAGCCGGGTGATGTGCATGCGATTGCAGTTTCCCATGGGGAAGGCCGCTTCTATGCGCCGACAGAAACGATACATGAATTGTTCAGGAACGGACAGGTAGCAACCCAGTATGTTGATCTTTCCGGAAAGCCGACCATGGCAAGTCCGGATAATCCCAACGGATCTCTGTACGCCATTGAAGGTATCACCAGTCCGGATGGGCGTATCCTGGGTAAGATGGGACACAGTGAGCGATACATTCCGGGACTGATGCAAAATATTTATGGTGAAAAAGATCAGCATATCTTTGAAAGCGGCGTAAAGTATTTCAAATAAAATTTTATAAAGAATAAAATTCTCAGGACAGAAAATAAAATGATATGCCGGAGACATCCTTCATGCAAATCTTATTTGAAATGTGATGTAAGGAAACACTCCGGCATATATTGTTTTTAAGCTATAAGTATATTAAAAAGTTCACAATTTAAATTGCGTCCAATTTTTTCAAAAGACAAACAAATTCGATTAAAAATGTTATAAAACCGCTTGGTTGACGCTTGCGCAAAATGACATCAAAAAGATGCAGAGTGATGAATTTCGGAAAAACAGAACTTGAAAGTTCACAATATCCTTTGAAATTTGTGCTATAATAAATATCGTAGTAGTACAGATTTTAGAGATTCATTTTAAATTACTGTAATTGATGGGGGACTTTTGCAGAGTGTTTAATGTATCTCAGAAATTGCAAAACGATTAATCTGAGAGGGTGTTAGTAATGAATTTGAAAAAGCTGACTACGCTGTTTGCGGCAGTTACTATTTCCTGTTTCTCGTTTTCCACTGCTTTTGCCGATTTTGCTTATGGAGATCGCGGAGAAGAAATCGTGGAAATCCAGAAACAACTGGCAGTGCTTCATTATAACGTTGGTACGGTGGATGGAATCTTTGGTCCCGCGACGGAAAAGGCGGTCAAAGAATTCCAGGCAGCGAAGGGTCTTACAGTAGACGGTGTTGTAAATGACGGCACCTATCGTAATCTGATGAATAAGGAAATGCCGCCCGATCGCTACGGAAATCATGCAATGACCCGAACTATCCTCCGGACTGCTTACAGCATGTTGGGCGTTCCTTATATGTTTGGCGGTATGTCGCCCGGTGGATTTGACTGTTCCGGTTTCGTTTGTTATGTATTCAGGCAGGCGGGCATCTCTCTGCCGCGCATGGCCGATACACAGTACGATGCAGTAACGCATGTCAACACTTCCAGTCTTCGGTCCGGTGACCTTGTATTTTTCCAGACATATGCGCCGGGGGCATCTCATGTAGGTATCTATGTAGGCGACGGGAAATTTATCCATGCTTCTTCCAGTAAGGGCATTACAGTCTCTGAAGTGTTTACCGGTTATTGGGGCGCAAGATATCTGGGAGCAGGCAGAGTTTATAACTGATTGCGCTAATTTCATTATATTTTGTAGTACCTGAAGCAGACAAATCATGTTTGGTTTGTCTGCTTTTCTGATTCCTTCCGAACTGTGTCTCTTTTACGTCATATTTGTAAATCTTTTGTGATAAGCATAATTAATACTGTGCGAAATTCTATTTTATATTGTATAATATCAATGTAAAGAGTTGCATTCGATTATGGTATCAATATTTGGATGAAGGAAGGCGAAATCATGCATAGCATTTTAATTGCAGATGACGAAATGAATATCAGGGAAATTCTGCGTGTTTATTTTCAAAAAGAAGATTTTAATGTGATTGAAGCGGAAGATGGACAACAGGCATTGACGAAAGTGGAAAAAGAAAAGCCGGATATTATTATTTTGGATATCATGATGCCTGTGGTAGATGGTATAACGGCCTGTGAAAAGATTCGTGAAAAGTATGATACCCCTATTATCATGTTAACGGCAAAAGATGAAGATGACGATCGCATACTCGGATTGGAAAAGGGCGCGGATGATTACATTACGAAACCATTTAATCCCCGTGAAGTTGTAGCCCGTGTCAAAGCGGTCATGCGCCGATCCGGCGGTTTTCTGAAATGGAACGATAACCGCAAGCTTACGTTTCCCGGTCTCACAATTGACAGGGAACGGATGGAAGTTAAAACTGCGGAAAAGACGGTTAATTTTACTACAAAAGAGTTTGAACTTCTGTATTTCCTCGCTTCCGCACCCGGGAAGGTGTACTCCCGCAATCAGTTATTGGAAGCAATTTGGGGCTATACATATTTTGGCGATACCCGTACGGTAGATACCCATATCAAACGAATCCGTCAGAAACTTGCCATTCCGAAAGATTCTCCCTGGGACGTGGAAACAGTCTGGGGCGTAGGCTATAAGTTCGAAGTAAAGAGCAGATTGTAACAGTTGCAACGCTATATAAGACAGATCAGTTTTATGATGACCGCAGATGTTTCAGAGGTGAAGTGTGAATAAATCACTGAGTACCCGGCTGATGTACAGCTTTATGACAATCATAGTCATTGTTGTGGTTGGAATCACAGCCGGTACTTCCTATTTAATAGCGGATTATTTCTTTAAAATTAAAGAAGAAGAACTGACGCAAAAAGGCCATGAAATGGCGGATACAGTTGAGTATTTTGTTACGAAAGATAACAACAGGTACACGCTGATGCGTTATCTCATTGCGGTCGACAGGCTGGTGGGAGCCCGTATCTGGCTCTTTGACAATGATTACAACCTGCTTGCAGCTTCTAATATTGCGGCCGATGTAGATGCAGCCGGAAAAATTCCGTCTGCCCGCGGAACGGTCGGGTCCGATAAACCGGACGTTTCCATTCCGGCAGACCGGATTCCCGTATACGAATACACAACAAGATTGGCGGAAGAGATAAAAAGCGGACAGGTATCCAAAAACGTTAATAATATTTTAAAAGATATTTATCGCGGCGGCAGCGTCCGTTCCCAAATATACCATCCGTATTTTAAACAGCAGGTCATTCTGGTTGGCGTTCCCTACGGAGATAAAGGGCATCCACGTGGCGCGATACTGATGGCGGAACCTCTCAGCGGTTTTGGAGGATTCCTCCGGAGTGTTTATATCTTTACCATTATTATCGGTATTTTGGCTTTGCTTGTCAGCCTTTTTATGGTGCGGAGACTTTCCCGGCAGGTCGTGAAACCGCTTGTGTCTATGAAAGACGCTACGATAGCGATTGCAAAAGGAAATTATTCCCGGCGCGTAGAAGTGGAAGGCGAGGATGAAGTAGCAGAACTGGGAGACGCTATCAACCATTTAAGCACAGAGCTGAGCAACTATCTGGGTAAGCTGGCACGTATGGAAAAAATCCGCCGTGATTTTGTGGCCAATGTTTCGCATGAGCTTCGGACACCGATTACGATCATTCGGGGATATAATGATATTGTCAGCGATACTTTGGAAGAAACAGATCCCAATAAGAGGTACTGCCATCTGATCGGCACAGAGACAAAACGACTGGAGCGACTGGTACGGGGGCTTCTGGATATCAGCCGGCTGCAGTCTGCCGATAAACTGAACATAGCAGATTTGCAGCCATTACCAATTTCGGAGATTGTCCGTAATGTGGCGGAACAGCTGAAAGTGAAAGCGGAACCAAAACATATTACATTAAAATTGCAGTTGGAAGACGGGGTTGAGATACTGGGAAACGGCGATCAGATCGTCCAATTGGTTCTTTTACTTGGGGATAATGCGATCAAATATTCTCCGGAAGGAAGTTTCGTGCGTTACGAAATAAAACGGCAATCGAACGGCTCGGTGGAAATGAGCGTCGTGGATAACGGTCCGGGAATTCCGGAAGAAGACATTCCTTTTATTTTTGAACGTTTTTATAAAGTGGATAAGTCACATGCGCAGAGTTCTTCCAAGGGAACGGGGCTGGGACTTGCCATCGCGAAAGAAATTGTCCGTATGCATGACGCCCACATAGAAGTTTTTTCCCAGATAGGAGCAGGTACCCGGTTTGTTGTAAACTTTCCTGCCGCTTCCGTAGTTTGTCAGGATGCTAAATCATGATTCTGGATATCTTAAATCCGGATTATCGCTTTTCTTCCGTTACCGGTATTACTCCCGAATGGCTGCAGAAAAAAGGATACGACAGCCTTCTTCTGGATATTGATAATACGTTGCTGCCACGGAACAGCAGCGTCGTTCCCGAAAAGCATATCGTCTGGTTAAAAAATCTGCAGAAACAGGGAATCGTTCTTGTTTTGTCTTCTAATAACGGTGGAAAGCGGATCCGGCAGATTAAAGCGCAATTACAGGAAAACGCGCTGGACATTCCGGTGCTGACCTGGGCGGGCAAACCGATTCCTCTGGCTTATCGCAGGGCTTGTCGCGTGCTGTATGAAACAGCGCCGGAAAAGACTTCCATACAGGTTCTTGCTGTTGGTGATCAACTTTTTACGGATGTGTTGGGCGCCCATCTTTGCAATCTTCCGGCAGCATGGCTGCAGCCTCTTTCCCAGAATGATTTTATTACCACAAAACTGCTTCGTGTATTTGAGAAACAGCTGATGCAGTATTTTGATAAAAAGGGGATCCTTCCAAATGAAAATTAAATTGGCACTGGTGCAGATGGAAATTAAAGAAAAAAACTGTGTCGGCAATACGGAACATGGGTTACAGTTAATGGAGGAAGCCGCACAACAAAGCGATCTGGTCATTCTTCCGGAAATCTGGACCACCGGCTATTCGCTGGGACATCTCCGGGAAGAAGCGGTAACACTGGACAGCCCGCTGATAAGGCGGATTTGCGACATTGCCGCAAAATATCGCTGTTCGTTGATGCCGGGCTCTATTCCTGTGAGAAAAGGAGAAGCGGTTTATAATATGCTTCTGGGAATCAACAAGGATGGCAGGATCGTCAGTGAGTACGGCAAGGCCCATTTGTTTGGCATGTTTGAAGAAGAAAAGTTTTTTGCGCCGGGAAATTCCTTTGATGTATTTGACTTGGACGGGATTTGCTGCGGCGCAACGATTTGCTACGATCTGCGTTTTCCGGAGTTTTACCGATATCTGGCAAAGCAGGGCGCGCAGCTTATCGTCTGTCCGGCTGAGTGGCCTTCTCGCAGGGGCGACGGATTTGATTTGTTGTCACGGGCCCGGGCTTTTGAAAATCATTTGTTTATCGCTGCTGTCAACTGTGTGGGCACGTTTAAGGGCGACCCTTTTTACGGGCATTCACGTGTAATCGATCCAATGAACCGGATCATTGCGGAAGGTGATGACAAAGAAAGACTTATATTTGCCGAAATCGATTTGGACCAGATAAACAAAGCAAGAAAAGTGCTGAACGCTTTGCAGGATACCCGTTTTACTATAGACAGGCCATTATCCTGAATCGATTTCTGCTGCAAACCAATTTAGACGAAAGTGGATGAACGACTATGAGGATAAGAAAATTTTCCGCAGGCATTCTTCTTGCCGTTGCGCTTTTTTCGTTTTCGCCTTTGGTGTCTGCGTCTAAATCCGTTCCAAAAGACGTAAGATACCTGCTGGGGATGTATTATGGCAATGCTTCTGTTTTCCTTGTGAGGGAAAACAAAGGCAATCTGGAGATTGCATTCCATTCGGATGCGGAAGACAAAGATTTTTCTTTCGCAAATATATTTCCGTTAAAAAAGGTTCGTTTTGATTCATATACTTTGAAAGAAGACGGACCGATCCTTTCGGCGGAAGCGCCGGTCCATTTTGAGCGCGACACAGATGGTAACGGCATTGTCTGCAAGATTGGCGGTAAACGTTTTGCACGCAATTTTTTCCCGGGTGAAGGAAATAAAATTTATCGGGTAGAAGTTTCCGGCGATTACAATGCGCTGAAAGAAGCTGCCCGTCAGGCTGCCGTTCCGGTCAAACTGCAACAGGGGAAGGCGGCGAAACTTGTTTCGGTCCGTGCGGCGGTTCCCAGCGCCAAAATCGCATTGCGATACACCGGTGCGGATACTATATTTGGAATACCGCTGCATGATGCAGCAGACGCTTTTATGGATTCCGAAGCGGCGAACGCTTTGCAAAAAGCATCAGAAAAACTGGCTGCATATGGATACGGTCTTCTGATCTGGGAGGCATATCGCCCCTGGTACGTATCAAAGCTGGCTTCCGATTTAATGCCAAAAGATAAAAAGAATATGCTTCCACTGCCCGACAGAGGGGAAGACAGGAATACCGGGCGGACGATTGATGTAAGTCTATACGATTTGCAAACCGGAGAACCGGTGGACATGATCAGCGATTTTGACGAAGTATCGGTACGTCAGTTCCCTGGTTTTACAGGAGGAACGGAGCGCCAGAGAAATTTGCGTGACCTGCTTGTATCTGTAATGCAAGATGCAGGGTTTGTGCAGGGAAAAGAAGAGTGGTGGCATTTTTCTTACGGTGATACAAAAGACTGGCAACATTTGAATATCCCTTATGAGCAGATTAAAACTAACTAAGTTTGCTTGACAAATAAACAGTTCGTGTTACAGTTATAAAGTATGATAGTTTTTTTAGTATTTTAATATAAATTTATCAATAAAGATTTTTTGGAGGAACCAACTATGACGGTTTATGATTGTGCCAATGAATTAGCGAAAGAAATGCGCGCTACGCGTGAGTTTTCTGTTTTAAAAGAAGCGAAAGAAAAATTGTCTGCGGAACCGGATACCAAGGCGCTGGTCAATAAATTTATGCAACTTGGACAGGAAGTGGAAATTGCCCGTTACCAGAAAAAAGAAATTCCGGCTGAAAAAGAAGCGCAGTTTAATGATATGATGCGTACGCTGAGCCTGAATCCGCTGGCTATGAATTATTTAAATGCATTCCAGCGTTTCCAGCTGATGTTTCAGGATGTTTCCAAAACGATTACAGATGTTGTGAAAGAAGTTGCGGAATAAAATGAAGCTTCAGGAAATAGCGTTACTTTTACAAAACGAAACCGGTGCAAAGATCCGTGTCAGCGAACCGATGTGCAATCATACTTCGTTTCATATCGGCGGACCGGCTGATGTGCTTGTTGTTCCTGACAATACAGAAGATGTCAGGAATACGCTGCGTATTTCCAGGGAACACCGGATTCCGCTGACTGTGCTGGGGAACGGTTCCAACGTGCTGGTAAGGGATAAGGGCATCCGCGGTATAGTTTTAAAAATGGGCAATGCGTTAAAGCATTGGGAACAGCATGACGACAGATTTACTTTTGAAAGCGGGGTCTCTCTGGCGCAATGTTGTCGGATCATCGGAGAAGCCGGATATACGGGGATGGAATTTGCGGTAGGCATACCGGGAAGTCTTGGCGGTGCTGTGTACATGAATGCCGGCGCTTACGATGGGGAAATGAAAAATACGGTGGTATCTGTATTGACGATGACGCGTTCCGGAGATTTAAAAACACTGACATCGGAGGAATTACAGTTTGGTTATCGTCATTCTGCCTTACAGGAAGCGGATGATATTGTATTGCAGGTAACAATGGATCTCTCCAAAGGAGACAAGTCGGAGATCCTTGCCAAAATGGATGACTTCAGTCAGCGCCGTATCAGCAAACAACCTTTGGAACTTCCCAGTGCCGGAAGCACTTTTAAACGCCCCGAAGGGCATTTTGCAGGAGCGCTGATTGAACAGGCCGGCCTGAAGGGGTTCCGCATCGGAGGAGCCGAAGTTTCTGTTAAACACGCAGGATTTATTGTCAATGCAGACCATGCAACAGCTGCCGATGTCCTGCAATTGATCGAACATATTCAGAACTGTATTCAAACAAAATTTCATGTGTATATGAAGCCTGAAGTTTTGGTTTTAGGAGAAGAATGACCAATATTTATGATATTATAAACGATTTATATAACGATGACGAAGGATGGGGGACCATCCTTGAACGCGGATATGCCGAGCAGTTTCTGCGTACGGAAGCCTTTCGGGGCGCTTCTGATGATGAACTGCTGGATATTTGGCAACAGGTCATGTATCTTCTTATTTACTGCGGTAACACTTCCTATAAACTGGGGGACCTGACTGCAGAAGATCTGATTTTCTGTATCAGTTGGTGTCAACGCAATATTGGGGATTTTGAACTGACTTATGACAGCGTGTCGTATTTCCTTTCAGTTACGGATCGTCTTCTTTCGTTTTTAAAACAGAAAAAGGCAATTACTCATGATTCAGCTGCGGCAAAATGCAAATTAAAACTGTTGGGCCCGGATGGAAATCTGAATATATTTCAGGAAGATGGCTCGCTGCCGGAAGCATATGAAAACTTCCGCACGAACCGGGAACCGGATCTGGAAACAAAAGTTTTTATGCAGTTAGGACAGAAACTTATTGATTTGTTCAATATGATGCGCCAGTTTTTCGGCGACGACCGGTTCGCTGTTGATAAAAAACGCGCATGCGCCGTATTTCTTGGCGTCGCGGAAGAACCTGATGAGTCTGTGCAGCCTGAATTATATTCTTCTTTTTGGGAATACTTTATTTTTGACTATCATCTGCGACAAACGAATCGCCGTCCGATAGAAGTGTTTTATGAATTTTACAAACAACATCCCAATCCGGATCATGCGAAAAGCAACAGGGCGCTGATCGGGCTTTTGGAAACTATGCTGAAAATCCGTCTCATGATTTTTACCGTTGAAAGCCGGACCGAAGACGGATGGTACAGATGCCGCGATTTTTTTACCGGCAGTATCTCCGATCTTTCTCTTCCGCTGGACGAAACCTTTGACATGAAAAACATGTTATGCGTCGCCCATGTTTTTGAAGACGGAAATCTGTTTACCGAATATCTGCGGAGTGTCTACATCAAACCAGTCTCTCAAAAAATCCTGCGCAACAATTTTTCTCATCTTTTAGAATGGTATCGCGTGCAGAACCCGCAGGCTGACTGGGAAACATTCTGTGAGAATAATGCAGCGCTGGTAATCCATATGGTGGGATTTTTCAGCGTACAGGATTCGATTCCCGAATCGTTCCGCTGGACTACCAATATCCGGGAATATACACCGGCTGAAGTTGATTCGCAAAGCGATATGTTCCGTATGCTGATGCGGTTCAGTGAACTGATGCATATGACTTTTCAGGACCGGAAAAACCTTATTCAGATGTGGAGTGATTTTGTAAAATTACGTCCGGTTTTCTGTATTTATCATGAGGATTTTATGATCTGGACCCTGGCGTTATTAAATAACTATATGGATATTTTAAAGAATACTATATTAGATGTGTATTCCTATGCGGAAAAAACCAAGCTCAGAAAAGAGAGCATTGAGGAAAGGACAAAAATTATCCATGATACGCTCGGATTGGAAGAGTTTGATCCGCGATATTGCAGTGAAGACGCTTTCATCAATATGATTTTTTCGTAAGGAGGAAAAACCATGTTATGTAAATTCTGCCAGCATGATTTTGATGACAGTCTTACAGAGTGTCCTTATTGTCACCGGCAGGTAGATTTTGAACCTAAGAGCCTGACGCGGGAAGAACGTGACAGCTTTTCAGGTACTACCATAGAAGTTGAAGGCCCATCCGGAAACGGTGGGAATGCAGGGTACAGTGAATATCAGGAACAGGGGAGCTATCAGGACGATGGGAGATACGGACGCGCAGACGATCCATCAAGAGAACATTCGCGCTCCTCGCATTTCAAAGTGTACAATCTGGGCGGCGGACTGCTGAACTGGATTATCGTTGCTCTCATCGTGCTAGGCATTGTCTTTTTTCTGCTGCCTGCTTTTCTTTTTATTGCAGTGATTGGGACCATAGCCGGAGCTGTTATCATCTTTCTGTCAAGGTTGTTCAGTAAAAACTCTCACAAATAGAATTTCAAATTATTTTTTTGTTCAGGGAGGAATTCTTAATGAAAAACAGATTATGCGAAATGTTAGGCATCCGATATCCAATCATCCAGGGCGGAATGGCCTGGAGCAGCGACGGAACGCTGGCAGCAGCTGTTTCCAATGCCGGCGGTGCAGGAATCATCGGAACAGGCGGACGGACTACCGAATGGGTCAAAGAAGAAATCAAAAAGGCTAAGAGCCTGACAGACAAACCTTTTGGGATCAATCTGATGCTGATGGCTCCCAATGTAAATGAAATTGCAGATGTTGTCTGTGAAGAAAAAGTTGCATTTATTACGACCGGTGCAGGAAATCCGGTTCCTTGGATCGAAAAAATGCACAAAGCAGGCGTAAAAGTGATTCCGGTCGTACCTAACGTTAAACTGGCAAAACGGATTGCCGCTTCCGGCGCGGATGCGATGGTGATTGAAGGAATGGAAGGCGGCGGACATATCGGGACCATGACCTGCATGGCGCTGCTCTCCAATGTATTGAAAGATAAATATCCGATTCCGGTTTTAGCAGCAGGCGGTATTGCTGACGGACGTGCCATGGCGGCTGCCTTGCTGATGGGCGCGGACGGCGTGCAGATGGGTTCCCGCTTTCTGCTGACGACGGAATGTCCGGTACATGAAAAAACGAAAAATATGATTGTAAATGCAACAGATACGGATTGCGTAGTTACCGGCTATTCCAGAAATATGGGAGTACGTTGTTTGAAAAATGCGTTTACCCAGCGCTATCTGGAAGCAGAAATCAGCGGCGCTCCAAAAGAGAAACTGATGGAAATGGGGACGGGGACAAACCGTATGGCCATGAAAGAGGGAGATATTGAAAACGGAAGCGTCATGGTCGGAGAGAGCCTGAATGTTCTGAATGAAATACTGCCATGTAAAGATGTAATTGAGAAGATTGTCGCAGATGCGAAAGCGACGCTGGAAAAAGCATCTTTGATCGCATTATAATTTTTGTAAAATGATTTCACCCCGGTTACAGTGATTGCGACCGGGGTGATTTTTTAACTATGGTTTCGCCTGTGGTTTCAGCACGGTAGCGGCCCGTAGTTTGTGCGGTTTATTGGAAACCGTGCTTTGTGATTTTAGATTCTGCTTTATCTGTTTAGTCTGCTGTTCCTTCTTGTTTTTTGTTTTATGTTTTTCTTTATTTCGGGTTTCAATTTTTAAATGTTCGTCGTCTGGCGTTATGACCTGCACCTTTGCTTCTTTGCGGCCAAATTTCAAAGCTTTTTTGTGAGATTCCATAAAAATGTCTACATGTCGATTGTATTTGGAATGCATGCGGTCCTGTACATAATATTTATGGCCGTCATAAATAATAACACTCCCAATCGGAACAAAATTTGCCGCGCATGTATAACCTTCTTTTGCTTTTTGCCCGCTTGCCGTGGTGCGGGAGCCTGTTTCATGCGGTGTATAAGCGGACATGGAAACTGTCGTCCAGAAAATAGCGGCCAGAGAAACAGCACGGTAGAAAGATTGTTTCATAGATTCCTCACTTCAGCAATAAAATATAATTTGATTTTCTCTATAATAAATGAAGAAGCAACAACTTGTTTAATGTTTTATTAGAATAGTCGTTCCTGCAGCAACAGTTTTTCTTTCATTGCCTTGTACTCCAGCGAATAATAAGTGGTTAACTGTGCTTCGCGAAAATCAGTGCCGTAGGCGCGACAGCTCAAGCTAAGGACAGGAGGCGACTGGATCCGCTTTGCAACGGAAAGACCGGTAAATAAATTGTACCAGCGTTCCAGATCCTGACAGAAAGCGGCGTGACTTGGAAAAAGCTTTGCGACAAGCCCTTTCTCGCAGCCTAAAAACTCTTCCAGCGTATGCTCAATATAATGTTTTAAAATATCCGCTGGGGATGTTTTATCCCAATTTTCAATAAAAGATCGCAATAGAAAATCATGATACGCATAATGAAGGGGATCGCCACCGTTTCCCACGGTTTGTTCCTGGGAAAGTTCCGCGCTGGGACGAATCGTAAAAATCCTTTCCGGAATTACGTTGCGTTTATAAACTTTTTTGTTTAAATATTTCCCGAGCATGTAAACCTGGTATTTCCACAGATCTCCAAGAGGACAGCACAGGCCTATCAGATCTCCGTAAAAAGTGCCGTACCCGACACTGATTTCAGCCTTGTTGGCATTACAGCTGATACCGCCCTTAAATGCTGCGGAGAATCCTGCAAGAATGCGGGAACCACGGTCGCGGGCCTGAATGTTTTCATACATAAGACCTGTCAGTTCAACCTTGAAATCCCGGTTGGACGTGTAATTATGAATCGGCGAGTAAAGCTGTTCCACCGTATGCGCCACACTGTCATTGACAGGAACGATGGTATAGCAGCAGCCAAGGTTTTCCGCCAGTTGCTGAGCCAGATTTTTTGTAAGTTCAGAATTATAACGACTGGGCATATTGACAAGAAGAACCTGCTGCGGCCCAAGGATATCTGCAAAGAGAGCAGCTGTAACAGCCGAATCGATACCGCCGGAAGCGCCAAGAACCATGCGGTTGATTCCGGTCTGTTTCAGGAAGTTTTCTGTTCCGTAACGGATTGTTTTATAAAGAATGGCAGGTTCATCATCTTCCGTGGCAATCAGTTCATCTTCTGCCGCATATGCCCGTATCTTTCCGCTTTCTGTATCCCAGGAAAAAGAAAACAGCTTTTCTTTAAACATCGGCGCCGCGGCCTTAACCATACCATCTTCGCCATAGACGCAGCTCTGCCCGTCAAATGTAAAAATATTTTTGCCCGTATTCTGGACACCGATGTGGTTACAATAAATTGACGGACAATGCAATTCTTTTGCCAACGAGCCAAATATTTTATGCCGTTTTGTGTTTTTTCCAAGTGAGAACGGGGAACTGGAAAGATTGCATAAGACTTCCGCGCCTCCCTGTTTCAGCATGGCAGGAACCTTAACAGGCGAATTCTCGGTTCCTCCGTCTTCAAAAAGCAAGACGCCGAGTTTTACATCTTTCCCATGAATGCAGACAGTAACGGAACCCAGACCATTTTTCAGCGAAATACGTTTATCTTTCAATAACATTTCCTGCCCGGAAAAATAGCGGGGATCGTCAAATTCCCGGTAAGCGGGGAGGGAAAATTTGGCTACGAAATCCATACCCTGTGCGGTTGGGATCAGCTTGCCGTTCTGCGCTGTAAATGCTGCGCTGTATTTTCGCACGTGGCCGTCATTATTTTTCCGTTTCCATTCAGTCGCCACATTACCAAAGATTACAGTGATACCCTGGGATGCGGCAATAATTTGTTGACCATAGACTTCGCAGTCTTTTAAAAATGAAGTCTGCTCCCACAGGTCGCCAATCATATAACCAGGTACAGCCA
>Ga0247611_10002363_pt1 | contig 30612 bp, 28 predicted proteins | sample 177DNAGHGhighgp2_FD_192422 | JGI IMG/M metagenome (GOLD analysis project Ga0247611, IMG submission 192422) | Sheep rumen microbial communities from Palmerston North, Manawatu-Wanganui, New Zealand - 1770 DNA GHGhigh gp2 | ecosystem: Host-associated > Mammals > Digestive system > Stomach > Rumen... | reverse complement strand
ATTGATACGTTGTACTGGCTTTACGTCCACCTGTCCCAGATTGGCCAGAACATCAGCCTGCATCTGATTTTGCTTTCCCTTGTAGTAGAATCCATATCCACCAGATTGCAGTTCTCCTGGTCGCATGACACCACCGGGGCGTTCAGGAATAAACGGTGTTGCAGGCATAGCCCTGCCGTCAACCCTTCTCATGTGATAACCGGGCACAGGGATGAACGGCCCTGTTGCGAGAGGAGGAATCCTTGGAGGAACATCAGCCCGATAGCCATTTAGTCCCATGTTTACGTGGCTCCCTACATTCTTGGCATGAACATAGTTGTTGGGAACATAGAAATCGTTCCTGACGATAGAAACGAAAGTATTATAAGCTTTCTTGTCAGAGGCGTGTGAGCCACCGTTCATCAGTTTCAGGGCATCGCTCTGACTGATGGAGTAGCTGATTTCTGGAGAGTCATGGCTTTTGACAAGTAGTTGGTAACTGTCACCTGTTTCTTTCAGGTGTGCTTCCATGCCATTCTTACGAAGAATCTCTTCCAGATTCCTAGAAACATCCCCAAAGGGATTGTATTGCTTTCTTATTGTTGACATAATCGATGAGTTTCAGATTAAACAGAGAAGGAACTTGCATGCGCGAAGCAACACAAGTTCCAAGAAAAAATGATAGACTTAATGTGTTTGATAGAGTAAGACACGAGTGTATCGGTTGATGTCCTCTGGTTTGAATTTGCTGACACCACCAATCCCCTCGGTGGTAATCTGTTCTTTCGGGACATCCCGTTTTTGAAGTAGCTCACTGATATACTCAGCTCTCCTTAGCGACAGTTCCTTGTTTCGCTCAGAAGTGCCTGTAGCCTTGTCTGCAGCACCGACAATCCTGACGAGAAGGTGATGCTCTTTGGCAACCTTTGCAATCTCGGCAATGTTTAGCTGTTGGGCTTTACTGGTTAATGTGGCCGTGTTGATCTTGAAGAAGAAATTGATGGGAGCGCCTACCAATTCAGCCTTTCTTGTGGCGGTAGAATCAGAGCTGTTCGTGTTCTGCGGACTGTCATCAGAAATACCCTGACTTTTTTTCATCCTTTCCCTAAGAGCGTTCAGACCGCTGTAGCAGTTCTTTGGGTATGGTCGCTTAGTATCAACAGTATCTGGCGTTAGATTAAGAAGTCCTTTGATTTTCATAATCTTCTTCCATTCTCTCATAGCCGCTTCATCTTTGGCAATTCTTTTCTCCAATGCGTCGTTCTTGCTCTTTAGCTTACTGGAGTAGTTGTAGAGCAAGTCGTTCTGGTAGATATATGGCATCGGGTCAATGATACGCTTCCAGCCAGTCTTGCCAAGAATGACGGAGAACCCCAGTGAGCCTTGCAGAAGATGGTCGCCCAATCTTCGGCTGTCCCCCATGCCGTCAAAGTCTTGAAAGGTAGTTGAGTTTGCCAGCTCTGCAGAAAAGACCAGTCGCTGCGACAGTCTGTATTGACAGATAAGACCATAGGAAATGGCAAAAGGATTCTTCCGACAGAAAGAGTTGTTGATGATACCTATTCCTGCAAAAGGAATCAGCCCCCATCTTCCAAGACCATCCTTGTGGTACTTATAGCCATTGAGGACGTTCCAGAGTAAATCAGCATGAACGTTCTGGTATGTCCGTTCCGTCTGTGAGTAGTCCAGGAACTTGAAACCTTGAAAGCCAAGTCTTATACCGATATGGGGAGTGAACCACTTGCCAACACCGACATTGAGTAAGGGTTTCAGTCTTCCCCAGAAGTCATTGCAGCCGATGGGCTTTCCTAAGAAGGCAGCTCCACCGCCTTGTAGTGATACGAACCAGTTGGAGCCGAAAGACATACCACCTATTGCATCGTCAAGATACGTTGGTGTCAGATAAATGATGTTCTCATCCAGAATAGCAGGTGAGCTAATCGAGTCATCCTGAAAAGATCTGGCCCTACAAGCGGAACTTCCTAATAGAAGAACCGTGGCCATCATGAGCATTTTTCTTGTTTTCATCTTTGTTTAACTAAATATGATTATCCTTGAACGGCTGCAAAGGAACAATAAAATTTTGAATTTTGAAGGAAATATTAGAAAAGATTGAAATTTTAACATTTCAAGCTTATAATCATCTCTTTCTGTACCTGCCTTTGCTTGACATCATCCTTGCAGCTTCAGACAGACAGCGACGTGCCCATTTGCGGTCATCCTCTCCGTCCTTCTTACCCCAGTCGCTGCCAGGACTGCCACCGCCACCATGAGTTTGGGCAAACTCCGTTGCCTGGTCAACATATCCTAAGAAAAGAGCTGCCGCTACAGTCATGATAGCCTGTCCGTGTTCTGCCATATCCATCAGTAGCGTACCCTCAAAGTAGTCCAGTGTATTTGCATCTAATTGTGACAGTCTGGAGAATTGTATCTTCGTGTCGTCAATCATCATCTGTGACAGTTGTGCCTGCACATCACGCATCGCTCTCTCCTGAGCAATAGGAACAACTTTGCCGATTTCCTCCTGAAGATGGTCATACTCATCATGCAGTTCTCTGTTCTGTGCCCCAAGCTCCTTTAACTGACTTGTGGCAAAGTTAAGTTTCTCCTGCTTGTCACTGATCTTACCTTCGATAATCTGTAGTTGCTGTTGCAGGATGAACAGTCTTGATTCCTTTTCACGGGTGGATTCCTCGTTGGAACGCTGGAGTTGTTCAATCTGGCTTTGGATGGTAGCCTTGTCATTTTCAAGATTGCCAATCATCGTAGTCAGACCCTTGACACGCTTCTCCGCCTTCTTGATTTCCTCCTCCAGACTTCGTTTCGTTTTCTGATATACATGAATCTCTTCCTGAAGGGAGCTGCATTTCTGCTCCAGTTCATTACGCTGTTCATCAAGCCAACGATAGTATTCTTCGGTAGTCCTGTGTCTGGCTCCTGTATCGGCAATATGTGAGCCACGTTTCAGGTCATATTTCCCTGTGATGATCGCTAGTTCATCATGCAGCTGCATAAATGTCTTTCTGATGCCGTTCTTCGTACCACCACAGAAAATCTCCTTGAATTTGAATTCTCCTTTCTCGTTGATGGGCATAAGGGTGCAATGCGCATGAGGGTTCGTCTCGTCGAGGTGTACGACAAAAGCGAGAATATTCTCTTCCCCATATTTCTTGGCAATGAACTGGTACATATCCTTTGCCCATTTCTCAATGTCCTCCTTCCTCGTCAACTGGGAGTTGTCGGCATTGTCTCCTTCTTTAAGTTGCTGGTCGCCGAATGCCAGTTTCCTCATCTGGCCTCTTGAACCACCAAGGATAAGATTGACAATAGTCCGCTGAGGAATCTTGACTTTCCCAATGTTCGGATCATCAATGCCACGGGCTGTAAGGTTATTCTTCATTCGTGTCGGAATACTATGCTTCTTGTCAACCATAGTGATGACACCCCCACGAGACACTTCAAAGTTCAAGTGTTCCCTTGACGGGTCATAGTTTCCTTTGTACCTCTCGTACTTCAAAGCTTCAGCGGTTCGCTTACGAAGATGCTCTGCGCTTTCCGCTTCGGTCATTCCTTTCTGGGTTCGGATGTCTAATACTTGATATGCCATGATTATATGAAGAGTTTGAGATTTTTTAAGCAACCATCTTATTTACTGGAAGCCCTGATTTTAAAAGGCCTGAGCTTGCTCAACACAAGGCCGCCACCTCCCTAAATTTGTGCATTTAGGGGAATTAGGCTTCCCCACGAGAAAAATTGTGCAAGGAGGGCAAGCCCCTTTGGGTAGGTTACGGCGGCTTGACGATTTTTCGAAGTGGTACCTCTCTGCCACCACCAAGACACGGAATAACGTGTTCAAGGCGGTGACGTTTAATGAGGATTTCGTTAAGAGAATACGAACAAAATATCTCCATGAGCAGATGTTTTATGCGTCAATTTTTTGAATGTTTAGAACGCGAATACGGTTGCCGTTGATGCTTGGTTTAAGCTCAATCGCGCCTTCGTTTTCGAGCGTCTTTAGGAACGAGGAAACAGAGTTTCTATGCCAATTCCATGCCTTACCAAGCTCACTGGCAATGGCAAGAAAGGAGATTTTCAAGCCACCTTCATAGCTAATATCTACGCTTCCTTTTTGGAGTTTCAGCAGGTAAGCATACGCTTCCCATCTGGAAAAACCATTGGGCATGGTCTTGCCGAGATATTGGATTAAATCATAGCTAAGTGTTACTTTTAGCTTGATGTTTTTTGCTTCTTTTTCCATAAATCAGTTATAGAACCAAGAATAGAATTGTTATGCCGCTTTCTTCATCTGCTGCTCTTCAGGCAAAGGTTTACGTCCTTTCGGATTGGGTTCAATCTTCATGTCAGGATATATAATCATGGCCATGAGAATGACAAAAGCAACGTCGCAGATAATCATGAATGGAGATATAAGCAAGAGGAAAAAGCACAGCGCATAATAGCCAAACTGCTTCCTGTTCCTATTGTAAGTAGAGAATAAACGGTCAGCGAATCTGTAGCCTCTTCCCAAGGGAATAAGCATAAGAGTGAATATCCAGCACAGGAAGAACTGAGCGTTCGGGAACAAATAGATGTTACGATAATACTTGTAGTCAACCAGTAGTGTATAGTCCACGAATTGAATAATAACAAGTGTGAGAACGACCAGATAGATGAAGTATTTTCTGGCATTAACAGATTTCTCCATGCGCTCTTTGAAATTGCGTAAACGGCTTTTAAAAGCCTCTATTTGCTTGCTGATGCAACCTTTTCCATGCTCTTTTGTCGAGACATAAACAGCCATAGTGAGAAGCAGAAAGAATAAAAGTCTGATAGAAACTAAGAAATAAATCATGGTCTGAAACAGTTAGTGGAACTCCTTGATGACATGAACAAAATCGGTAGATTGAATAATCTGGAAGCCCGGCTCGTCAATCTTATTGTAGCTTTTTTTAAGGGCCTCGTACATATTCTCCATAGAACCATATACATTGACTTTCAAATCTTCTATAACACCCCAGAAGTTGGAATATAGATGAACGATGTTCATACTTCCGATGTAAGGTTTGGAATAAGCCACACAGTCATAGATGCGGTTGTTAAGAGACTTTTTGACAAACAACACCTCCAAATCAAGATAGTGCTGAAGCTCATTCATGACCTGATCTATCATCATCTGCCTATCCAAATCGTAGGCCATGACAGTAGTATCTGCTAAATAACTGATAGACTTAGCACCCATTTTGAGGTCGAGATAATTGGCGAGTCTTTTCTGTGTCTCGTCAATATTGAAGTCCAGGACATCCATTCCTGACTTCGTGAACCTGTCGTATTCAGACAGGCTTGGATTAATGTTGATAGCGTTCATTATATAACGTTTTTAATGTGAGACTTTAAAATGTAAGTGGATATTTTATCGAGGAATTTGAGTTTTGAATCATCCTTCTGCGGGTCAAACTTATCCAGCTTGGAATAGAGTTCAGGCATATCCTGAGCAATATCACGCATGAGCTGTTGCTGTCCTGAAGACATAGCAGCTATAGACAGTTCATCGATACTAAAATAAGGCTGCATGAGCATCCATCTGTAGTTTCGTGCAATGACGGGATTCAGTTTCAGACCATTCATAATCTGGTCTCTACATGCCTCCGCATTCTGCAATATCCTCCTGTTGTACCGCATCGTCATATACATCGTGATCTCCTCGATGGGAGCAAACGAGTTGTCACTGGAAGTATAGAATGTATTGCATATCCGGGCAGTTTCCTCAGTCAGTTCCGTTAGTTTTTCTTGTGGAACCAGAGGCAGGAACTGGAGTAGTGAACGGAAGCAAATATCCTCTTTCTTCAGGTAGTCGCGGAATATCTCTCGGCTGGAGATATGCAGATAGTCCTCATTAGAGAGAATGCGGTCATACTCCTTTAGCGTAGTCTTCAGATCCTTATAAGTTGAGTTGTTGTCCAACTTTGCATAGAACCTGTCAGCCTGTTTCTGGCATTTTGCATCGATAAACATCATCTGACCTTTCACTGTGTTCGTCTTGATAAAAACTACATCTGACAGTGAGCGTTGCTCAGAAAGAGCCAGTCTGGTAATCTCCTGTCTGAGAGAGTCGCATATAACAAGGATGCTATCCTGCAGGGGCGCATTTGCAGCAGTTGCAGTGTCTTTGATGGAGAAAGACATCATAGAATCCTCCATTTCCTGAGTCTGGTTGATATATTCAATCAGCTCATCAATGGAAGCCGATTTCTTAAACTTCAGTTCCATCAGTTCAGTCTGACAAACTGCTAAAGCTCCACGCGCAGAGCGCACTTTAATGCCGTGATGAAAGCATCCGGCAAGCATAAAACAAATAGTCAGAGCCATCAAGGGAAGGCATCGACTTAGATTAAATCTCTTTTTCATCAGTATAAAATGATTAATAAAAAGCGGATGTGCTAATGCTTTATGACACCGGCAACATCCGCCCATCGTATGACAACAGATTTATTGAGTGATTATGTGTTCTTTGTTGAATTAGAAGCTTCTGAACCAGTCGAAGAGTCCAGGCTATCCTTCTCTTTAGTACCTCCTTTCTCCAAGAATTTGTTGATTTTACCCTTGGTCTCAAGAAAAAGTTTACTGAGACCGTTGACTAATTCGATGTCCACTCCTTTGCATTCTTCCATGCCAAAGATCACGGAAGACTGCTTGTCATCGAGCTTGATCTGAAAATTAAAAACTGCTTTCATTTGCTAAAATAAACATTGTTATCCTTTGAATTGGCTGCAAAGGAACAATATTTTTTTAAATTTTCAAGGAAATATTAGAAAAGATTGAAAATTTAACATTTCGAATCTTGAAAAACGATATGAACACGATGATTCTGTCACCCATATTTCAATGAGAGACAAAGCTGTTCAAGGAGTCAGAAAGAGACTTCTAATCAGCGGTCACGATGAGAAGTTTCTTTGCTCCAGCCAACCAAGATAGCCTTGGTAAAACGCCACAAGATATATAAAACGATCAACTGCATAATACATTCTTTTTTATAATGAAACACATATGGAAGCGTTCATGGAAGCCCCACGCACACTGCCTGATAGTCACTCGCATTCACCCTCAAATGTCTGTAAGAGGGGCGTGAGCCCCTTCACGTTCTTCGCTGAGAACGTTGAAGGAAGGGACTGTAGAAGGAAGCCTTTGACAGCTCCATGACAAGCCCAGCCTGTCGTCCATCATCACCAGTCACATTGCCTGGTATTCATATCTCCGAAGCCGTTGTCCACACATTCATAAGGACTTTCCGCTGCCTTGCCTCACTGCTTGATTTGCAGTTTTTTATCGGATTTCCCAGAGGCGAAGACTTTTCTCGTTAGGAGAGGAAGCATCGGAGGAGCTTTTTTTTATCGGCACATCCCGTCAGCTATAGACTTTTCTTGTGCCTGAAAAAGAGTGGCTGATAAGACGATGGGGCAAGGAATTTCGGCAAAAAATGATGGAAAGCCGCCTTTCTTCTGGTATAATAGCGTTTAGTTATTGTTCGGAGAAAAGCGGAAGGCTGCCATGATATTTTTTCCCGAAATAACTTGTGGTACTTGCCATCATCGTCTGGCCGCTCTAACTTTGCACAAAGGAAAGGCAAGGATAGCAGACGTTGTGACGTAGGAAAAAGGCGACGTAGAGATATGGTAATATAGAGCCAAGAAAGACATATATAATAAGTATAGGCCAATCAACAAGGGCGGGTGGTTGGGAGAAAATATAGGAGAAAGAAAATCTTGCAGACGTTCAGCAGACTGTCCTTCAGGAATGTCTGCGTCTGCCGTTCGCGGTGTGTCCGGCCTCCTTCCTACACAGGCTTGCCCGTGCAGAAAAGAGGATGGACTTACCACGAACATGATGAAATATAGAATAAGAAATGGGTGGGTAAAGACGGCCCACTTCAGGGATGCTAATCAAAGCCAGAATAAGAACATCAGTAACTTTGAACTGCTGCATCTTTCAGATGGCGTTGCAGACTGTCATGTGAGAAATGCAGTAGGCAGAGTTACCGATATTCTGTACAGTTGGTAAGGCTGCATCCCTAAAGTGAGCCGTCTTTATGGAGGGTGTTGATAGGATAATATAGAGAATTATAGATAGAGAAAAGAATGGCAGACGAGCAACAGACTTTCCGTAGGAGTGTCTGTGTCTGCCTGGTTCGAGAAGGGCATAACTGATCCACTGAACAGGCTTGCCCGTTTAGCGGAACAGGTATGCTTTTCAAGAACCCGATGTAATATAGATAAAGATATAGGGTGGGAACAGGTGGGTGAAAGATAGACAATTCAAGGTGGTAAGATAGAAAAGAACAACGACGTGGTTATCAGGAAGAAGGATCCAGGAACTGTCCTAACCAATAGACAATAATGGATATGACAAAGAAAAACCCTGTCCGCAGACAGGGCTTGGCAGAAAAGGAAGAAGGCTTATTTCTTAGCCTTCTTAGACTTCTTCTCCTTCGGTTCTTCAGCAGGAGTGTCGTCTGTCTTCTCTTCCTCGGTCACCTCAGAGAATTTGGTGGCCACAAGCTTTATAGTGTTGTGGTTAACATTGTCCTTATCGGTCCATTCCTCTGGCTTGAAGTAGCCCTCGACCGTGATGCGCTTTCCTTTCGTGAGGAGGTTGAAAGCGTCGGCTGCTTCGTTGCTCTTCCATGCCTCGATATTGAGGATAGCAGATACCTTTTTCTCCTCGTCGCCGTTCTTCTCTGTACGTCTTACTGACAGGCCGAAGCGGGCGATTGTTGCGGTTGCGAACTGGTTGATTGTAGCGTTGTTTACTACGAAACCTGAAATCTGAAAGTTGTTTACTGTCTTCATAACTTTAATTTTTTTAGATGTTAATATTTAAATTTTACGTTGCCAAGAACAGCAAGACAGGAGAAGGTACTTTAATACAAGGGAATGCCGACAAAAAATAAACCCTTGCGGCTCTGAACAAATTTGGAAATAGGCAAACCTGCCCCAAATTTATTTTTCTTTTTTTCGAGCAAAGCAGGATGTGTGCCCTTGGAGAGTGCCGCTGTCGCTAACTTTGCAAAGGAAAATTGTATATGACATCGACCGAAAAAATGACGTGAAGACGGGGGGCGACTTGAATCAGGTGGCATGATAGTAAAGCGATTCAAACAGTAGGGACAGCATCTGACCACTTGGACTGTAAGACATCAGAGAAGGATGGCACGAAGAACAAACGGCATAGACTCAACAAGGCATGAAAGAGCAGAAGCTGCGATTCAAGCAACAAGAAAGGAAAGCCCATGACGGGCGAGAATGAGAGTAAGGTTAGACCGATTCAATGTCCCACACTATAAAACAGTAGCCACATTCAGAGGGAGCATAGAAGAGAAGACGGACTGATAATAAGCATGAAAGAAGGAAAGAATACAAGATAGGAAGAATACCGCTTTCACAGCCAAGCCCTGACTGTGGACAGGGTTTTAGAGAGGGAGAATCCAAGAAGATCCTTAGAATAACCACGTCTGTAAGCAGATAGTCGTCAGTGATACTCGGCTCTTAAAGCAGAGAATAAGGAGAAGAAATGCCGTCGCCCAGCTTCGGATGGGCGACGGCCGCCTGGCATTTTCTGAACCAGGAATAGAAAAAAGGAACGATGCCTGAACACCGTTCCTCTCTTGAATAGTTTATATTTTCCCTGCCTCCGCATAGCTGTAGTATTCCCCATCACAGATAATAACATGGTCGAGGAAATGGATTCTCATGGTCTGGAAGGCCGCTTTGACGCTTTTAGTCAGTTGATCATCGACGCTGCTGGGGTGTGGGTTGTTGCTGGGATGGTTATGGCAAAGGGCTGCAACAGTCGCATTATTCATGATAGCATGCTTCATGGCAATCCTTATATCCACGGATGTCTCAGCGATGCCACCTTGTGATAGCTTGACGGTTTTGATAAGCCTAAAGTTTTGGTTCATCAGCAGAAGATAGGCTTCCTCGTGCTTCAAGTCCATCATGATGGGGCGCATGATGTTGTAGATTTGGACTGCAGAAGAAACGGATTCCTGCATCTTAGCCCTTTCCTGTTGTCTGCGCTTGCCGAGTTCAAAGGCTGCCATGACCTTAATGGCGGTGTTTTCGCCGATACCCTCAATCTCAGTCAGAGATTCAACGTCTGCCTTTCCCATGGAATTGAGGTTGTTCTCATACTTGCCCAGTGCCATCTTTGCGATTTCGAGGGCGTTGTACTTGGCAGTACCGCTTCCGATGATGATAGAAAGCAGCTCTGCATCAGTCATTGTAGAAGCTCCACATTCATGGAGTTTGTAAGTAGGACGGTCACATACAGACCAGTTCCTGATTGCTAATTTTCTGTTTTGTTCCATTGCGCTATTGTTTAAATGATTTTTATCGGATTTCCTTCGAGTGGGTAAGACTTTTCAGATCTTTTTCCTGCGAAGGCGTTTTTTTTCATCGGCATATCCTGTCGGGGTTGAGACTTTTCATGTGCTGGTAAAAGCGGACAGCAATGGCAGAGGCAAGGAATTTTCTGTCAATCTTCTCGGAATACCTCCTTTCTTCGTGCAAGGTAAGCATTACCCTGTACCAAGAAAAGAGGAAGGCTGCTGAGCAGATTGATTGTAAATAGCAAGGCGGTACTTGAAGATGCCATTGCAGTACACTACCTTTGCACACGAAAAGCCCAACGAGTCCCGTCAGGATATGCCAGTGAAATAATAGCGTCGTAGCTGGAGTTCATATTGACGGCAATGCTTGAATACGTATTTATGTATTGACATCAATATGAATATAGATATAGGAATCAATAGAACTATAGATGAATAAGGATAGAAGTATGCTTCTAAATATGTATGAGAAAAACAAGGGCTGGTGGGTGGGCTGGAATATAGATAAAGACAAGATTAGCAGATAAAAAGCGGACTCCCTGCTAAGTGTGTCCGCATCTGCTTATGCTGGCAGGTAACTCGTGCGATCTCCGTCCGACGATGGACGAAAGAGCACGTGTTACCTGCCAGCCGCCTGATAGAACAAGGAAAAGGCTGGTTTATCCAGCCCGATTGAGAAAGGTGGGGACTGCCATCCCCACATAGCCCCTGTTTAATGGGAATAGAAGTCCACCTGATAGGTCTTGGTAGGCAGTCCGAAAGCCGGATGCGTGTCAAACTCGTTGTAGCAGTCCCACTGTACTTCCATTGTGTAGCCCATTGGGAAGTTAAGCTCAATGAAGGCTGTCAACATATTAAACTCTTCTTCTGTAAGGCCATCGCTCTCATTGTAGGCGAGATAGTACAATGCCCATTCCGGGATGTCAAGAGTCTCTTTCTTCATTCTGTGTGCCATATTCTGAATTTGGGTTTTATATGAGGGAAGCCCAAAGACTTCCCTCAGTCGTTCTATGCAGCCTCTTTACAATTCGTTTTCTTTGGTAGTGCCCAGCCTTTAAGCTTGGCCACCTCGTAATTGAACTTGAACCAGACATTTTCATCAAGGAACTCAAAGTGCATAGTACCTTTCTTGTATGCCTTGCACTTGAAGAATCCCCAGACGAACCATTCACCCCATTCTTCACAATCATGATGGCGATATAGGGCAGAAACATGGTCATAGTTAGTGCCTGTGATGTAGCAGAGAGCCTTGCAGACATCCTCCAGCTTTTCTACATTGTAACCTTCTAACTGGACTGTAGGATATGCTTCTTTTCCGTTTCTCGTGCAGTAGCCACTAACGCCATGACAAACATAACGGTCATGATAGCCTTTGCACATATATGGAACAATGAACTTTCGGTTAACCATGTAGTTCGCATTTGTTTTCCACTTTTCACCTGCCGTTGTGTTCTCTGCAGAGAAGGAACAAATGAGGTCGAAGGCTTCAACCAAGGCCGTTTGCATCCTCTGGCCGTTGGTCTGAATGACCATATCAATAACTCGATAGATGTTGTTCATCGTAAAGGGTACGTTGGTCTGCTGCTCAATGAACTTGTTGATCTGTTCTCTGAGGTGTTTGGTGGCGTATTTCTCCATGTTCAGCTTTCTGAAGATGATATGCCAGTAATATTTCTGCAACTCCTTCTTGTATTGTTGATGGGTTACTTGAACAGCATCGCCACTATACCCACCTTTTATGGTTCCAAACCTGATGGGAATATAGTCGTAGTCATTGTCCTCTGGGTACTTAGCTACCTCATTGATTCGGTTTGCAGCTGCCAGAGTCTCGTCAAAGAGTTTAACGGCTGACACATAGCGGTTAACAAGGTCACGAACGAGATTATATTGCATGATTCCTTCTCTCTGGTTCATATTTGCGGTATCTTCGTCAATTGGTGAGAAGTAGTAGCCTTCAAATTCATTCTCGCCCTCTCCCTCTTTGTATAGCTTGATTAGTGCTACATGTACTCGTGTTTGTCTTTCGGCTGTCTTGAACACGTCGCCCAGATATTCTTCCCTTCCATAGAGTTCGACGGTCTCAATGAGTTGTTTGTTCTTCTCATAGCTCCAACCTCTTTCAAGGTTGTCATGGTTGCAAAGGGCTATGATGGTACAGCCTGCAGGGGCTATCTCAAAAGCATGGAGAATGTGCCTGGCACCCTCACTGAAGGGGGGATTCATCACAATGTAGTCCACATGGCTGACTTGTTCTGATGTTACAGTCAGAAAGTCGTCGGCAATAATCTCACACTTGCCATTAAGGAGTTTACGGATGTTCGGGTCTTTCTCACAAGCAATGACACGGGCAGCTCCATTCTCTTTGAGATAATCTACAATGTCACCTTTGCCTGCTGACGGCTCCAATACGGTCTTTCCAACAATGTTTTCACCTAAAAGCATCTGTGCAATAACCTCTTTCGGGGTTGGGTAAAAATCTGGGTTGTCTGTGAAAATGTTCATATTGCAATAGTTTAGGGGTTATACTTACTTTAATTTACTTGTTATCTCGTTCAGTTCTTTTTCCGTTGTCCAATCATCGGTATTGGGATGGGCTAAAAGAATGGCTTTAGCGAGGTTAATCTCATTGGTAGCCTCTTTCTTCAAGTTAAAATCGAGCATGGCCTGTGCATCTGACAGGTGGCTCATGACTGCTATTCTCACTCTAATATTCATATCTTTGATTCTGATAAAGCACCCCTCGGCCGGTTCCCCAACGTTGGGGTGCATGAACAAAACAGATTAATTCTTGAAATAGTGGTTGATGTAGTCCTTGACGGGCTTGTGGCATATCTCACTCAGTTTTCTTGGTTGGAAGTACATGTCACGTTCAACTTTTAGACCACACACATTCAGTTCAGAAAGCTGAGAGAGGCTGAAATAGCCCATTTCTGCACTGGTGTCCGTACCGACTACCAATCCAAAGAAAAGGTAGTCATCACCCTCCTTTCTGCCCTCAGTGACATACCATGTCAGAGCAGTAGAAGGAAAGAAATACTTAGCGACTACGACGGCATTTTCTTTTTTCCCGTCCTGGCTATAAAGCGGATATTTTTTGAGAGATTCCGCTAACTCGGCGTTCATAAGTCTCATAAAGCTATTTAGAAATGAAAATCAATAACTCCACCGATATAGAGGTGTGTGCCCTCTTTGTGCTTGCAAACCATTCTCATGAGTTCCACCGATGGCTCTGCATAGGATTGAGTAGTATCATCAGAGAGATAGAAATGGTGGTCGGTCATCAGTGGGTTCTTCAGCACCTTCTTCAGTTGGTAGGCTGCCCCTATCCAGTCTGTGACGTTCTCCGCATTAACCACCTCCGCCTTGTCATGGATGTCCTTTACCCATTTCTCCAGCCATTCTTTGGCACCACCGTTAAAGACTAACTCGTCAGTACCTACGAGGGTGAACATTCCTTTGGGCAGGATGTTGTTGGCAAGGTGCTCAATCATTTCAGCCCTGTCCTCTGATGAAATCTCTGAACAGTAATCGTAATCGCTACTGTCGCCTTGTTCGAGGGTGTTTTCATTGAGGATGTTGTCCTCGCTGACCCTCTGCTTTGTGATTTGAAAAACTTTTGCGTGCATAATGCTTATTTGTTGTTAAATTGTGAATTATATCGGATTTCCAAGAAGGGGAAGACTTTTCTATTTAAGTCCATCTCCTGCGTCGGAGCTTTTTTTTATACATCGGCATGTCCTGTCGGGTATAGACTTTTCTTGTGCGTCAAAAAGCAAGCCCCAAAAGATGACTACGGCAAGGAATTTCAGCAGAAAGTTCAAGGAAGTTTGTGCCGAAATAGCATCGCGGTACTTTCCATGTCATCAGGGATTGCTAACTTTGCACAACGAAAATCGTTAAGTACCAGACGGGTATGCCAGCGTAGGAGAATGGCGACAAAGCAGGGAGAAGATGGATATAGGAAGAAAGGAAATAGCCATCAGAACTGGCGACAATGGCTATTTATAGTTAAAATTGGAAGTTGGAACTATTATTTCAGCTATAGTTTCAAGAAAAATGAGTACCTTTGTGTTCCAATTTCTAATTAGTATTTCAAATGAGCATCAATATACAAGGAAAGCCACTTAAAGAGTGGGTAGAAGAACAGAAGAAAAAGGATGGCGTCATGATAGTTCATCGAGGTACGACGTACAACGGTCATACAAAAAGTACTTATAATGGAGCCATCGTGACACTTATGGATGGTAAGGATGTCTGCTATGAGGATGCAGACATTAGTATGCGCATCAATGGTAAGGAGTACCGGTTGACAGGCAGACGTGTAGAGCGTATAGACGGAATCTGGTATGTGGATGGCACAAAGGCTGATCTGCCCAAGCAGGAGCAGAAGGAGCACATGGCCGATACCATCCAAGAGGTTGAGAAAAAGGTCTCAGATGCGCTCAATGAGTCTGCAAAGGATATGTTTGAGGTCTTTGGCATTGCCAATATAGACTGTCATATGGGAAACTCTGGAGGTCGGAGAGCTTCCAGCAGTTTCAATATCAAGAATGATTATACAGGTGGTGAGACCATCATTCATGGCTCTGGTACCAGAACCATTACAACAGGTAAGCGTACAATCATCAAAGGCGGCTCAGTCAACATTAACCGTGGTGGAAAGACTTACACCATTAAGGGTAACACAATAGAAAAGATCGATGGACGCTGGTATGCCGATGGCAAGGCCGTCGATTGGGATTCCATAGGCGGTGAATATGAGGAAAGGAATGTCATCAGTATAGAAATAAATGGTGATGTTCAGGATCTGGCAACTACAAGCGGTGACGTGACGGTGAACGGCAATGTCCAGAATGTTCGTACTGGCAGTGGTGACGTGCGGTGTGAAACGGCAACCAATGTCAATACAGGTTCAGGCGACGTTCATAGCAAGAATATAACAGGCATGGTATCAACAGGTAGTGGTGATATATATGGCTAAGAAGAAAACTTTAACCAAGAAAGAAAAAGTAGGGCTGTTGGCAGACAAGCTCAGTGAAGCGATAGACAGTTGTAATTTTGAGCCGACAGAAGAACTTGACCTTTTTGCGGAGTCCGTAGCTTTGCTAGTTGCTTATTGGGGGAAGGTAAGCGACTGGAGTCCCATCGAGAAGGCTAGTTATTTCGGCTATGTCACCACCACAGTCATGGAGAAGGGCCTTGATGTTGAGATTAAGAAATTCGAAGAATATAAAAAGAGTCTCAAAACTCGAATAGGAAACTAAATCTCGATAGATTATAGGACAAAGAAAAAGGAGCATAAGGCCTCACGGCTTTTTGCTCCCTGATTTTTGTGGATATAATATAGCATTTGCTATTATTCGGTAGTCGGAAACCTGGAAAGTTCAAAGTGCAAAACTCAGAATAAGCAAGCCAACGCCCACGCGAATATCAAAAAGAAGAGTTGATTCTACTGCTATATTCAGACCTTTTTAGAATCATCGGTCATTTCATTTCCATAGAACCTGAACCAATGAGCGGCCTGAGCCATAATCGATTTAAACTCCTCTGGTTTTACTTCTGTAACACGGGACTTGATATAGATATTCTCTGTACATCCTACATATAGAAGAATCTCTGGGCGGTTAATGAAAGCAGCATATAGTTTCCCATGATCTTTGAAATAAGCCAAGGTCTTCTCTCGTTGTTCATCATCTTCCGGGCGTAGAACCTGAAAATGACAATAGGGTACAGCATCATGTACCAAGTCTTCAAAAGGTGTTCCGAAATTGTACTTGTTGATTCGGAACAGCTCTTTGGGAACAGCACTTTGTTTAGCGTCTGTTGCGTCTATTGAAATATGATCTATCATGCAATCAGAAATTAATATGAGTTTCTCCATCCCATGTGGTATCACACACAATGGTTATTCTAAACGATGCAGATTTTATATTCTCCTGTATCTTCGGGTACAATGAGTGAGACTTTGAATCTGGATATTTTGTGACATAATTGCCAACTTTGGCTGAGAAAGTCTTGACACTATCTATAGTCACTACAGGCAGACCACAAGATTCAACATAAAAGCCTTCCATTTCAGGATAGCCATCGCCAATCATTTCTTTCTCACAGCCTATCACCATGAGGCAAACGGCAAACAAAAGCAACAACTTCTTCATACTTTCTCAAATGTTCTAATTAAGTGAATAACAACGCCCCACACCTGAAATTCATTTGGATCATCGACACGGAATACAGGGTAATCGTCATTGGCTGGACGCAATTCAATATAGCCGTCATTCTTGTGTGTCAGATCCAGGAACTTCATTGTAAAACCGCCATCCCACCATGCAACCACGATTGAACCATCATGTGGTTCTACAGCTCTGTCAATGATGACCCTATCGCCATCAAACAGTCCTGCGTCTTTCATACTGTCACCCTCTACGTCACCATAGAACGATGCTTCGGGATGTCTGATATAGTCTCGGTTAAAATCAAGTGTCTCATGCCTGTAATCGTCAGCAGGAGAGGGAAAGCCTGCTGCAACACCAGCATGTTCCAGCTCTAGTTCGGTGTTGAATACTCCTTTTACTATTTTAATGTTACCCATTATTTTCCTGTTTCGTTAATTTTCTGTTTCCACATGTCTATGTATGACCTAACTAATTCTGTATTTTCATCTTCAACGTCAAGCTCACTTACTATAAAGTCTGCTGTTTCTAACTTGGTCTCACATAAATCTATGTCGCCATTATCAAAACAAACCTTGATTTCTTCTAGTATATTAATCGCATCTATTATTGCAGACCTATATGATATTTGTTCTTTTGGAGAAATAACTATTGATTCTTCTTCCACAGGAAGAGTTTTTTTCTGAATCTCTTTCTTTTTTTGTGCAATGATGTGTTCGATTTCGCTTATTTTCTTATTGCATTCTGATTTCATTTTTTTTTGAACATTTTCTCTGGTAGAGACTATATGGCGCAATTCATTTTTCAATTCTTGCGCTTTGGCAATGTTCCCTTCATCTAACTTAATTTGTATAACCTCTATTTCTTTAAGGACTTGCCTCTTTAATAGTAAGCCATTTATTATAAACGACATTTCTACCGATGGATGTTCAGAAGAGAGGTATTTATTCAACGTATCATCATTGCTATCAATAATTTTTTTTATTTTTATTTCTAAATCGTATAGATTCTCAACTTTTTTGGATAACAATAAAAATTTCTCCATCTTGTGTGGTGGCAGACCCTGTAGTACTTTGTGCTGAGTTCTCAAATTTTGAAGTTTTTCTCGTAACTGCTCAATTTTTTGGAAATCACATTCATATAACATTTTTTTTGCTAAATCTATTTCCTTTATCATGCCAACATAGAACTCGTTGAAGTAGAGGCCATCAAGTTTTGTTTGGGAAAACTGCGTCATGATCTTATGTTCTTTCTCATCAAGCCTTTCACCAACCTCAATAGAAGAATTACTGGTCACATGAAAACCGCAACAAAACTCACAATAATAGCTACGAACAGGTGCATAGCCTTTTTCTTTCAGAATTTCATCTTTATTAAACTTGATGAAGTTGTCTGCTTTGGATTTTGTCTCAAAGAACATTTTATTTCTATGACAACCATAGCAAAATCTTATGTTTTTTTGGGGCTTCATAATATCTCTAACTAATTTATATAATCATACATACCACCCAACACGCAGCACTGGCAACGGTAATAATAACAGCCACCATACCCAGGCATCCCGACGAGCATCCTTTATTCTTACTCAGAGCCTCTTCCAGCTGCTTCTCCAGTTGTCTCGACCTCTCCTTGGCCTCGTTCAAATCCTTGGCGGCCTGAGTATTCTGGGCAGTCAGTTTTTGGAGCGACTTGTTAAGTTCTCCATTTGTTTCTTGCATTTTTTTTAGGCTACCATTGAACTCCGTAAGCTTCTTCTGCAACTCTTCATTCTGCTTGTTAGTTTTTTCCAGTTGCTCCTTATGCTGCTTTTGGATAGCTTCAATCTGTTCTTTGTGTTGCTTAGTGGCCTCAGTCTGAGCTTTGGTCAATGCCAGAACTTGCTCGTTATGCTTTTTGGTGGCCTCTTCCTGGTTCTTCGTGAGTTTAGCCAATTTCTCTTGTAATTCCTTATTCTGCTTCTGGCCAGCTTCCAGTTGGTCTTTGAACTGTTTTTTAATTTGTTCTGTTAAAGCAGCCTGTGATTTGTTTTTCTTTTCGTTTACAGTCTCTGCTAATTCAGAAAAATACTGGCCTAACCCCTGTGGGGTAGGAGTCCATTTGTCAGCGACTTGGCGCAAGAAAATTTTTTCAGGTTTATGTCCAACCCCAGAAATAAATGGAGTTTTAAGAGAAGAAACGACTTCAATTACTTCTGGTTTGTCCACATCAGTTGTTGAATCAATACCACCACCACGAACAATAGCAATTGCATGGTAGCCCTTTGCGTCTAACTCTTTAAGCTTTTCACAGAGAGTCCTTGTTTGAGTTAACGTGACTCTTTCCTCATGGAAGTCTATTGTAGCTCTTGCTGCCCGGATACCGTCTTCAAAATCTCCTAAAGTAATTGAACTTGCGGCAATGATAAGAGCAACTTGTGGGCGGGTGTTGTTGAATAACAGGGATTCAAGAATGGCATCAACGTTTTTGAATCCTGCTTCAACTTTCCGCTGCCTATATTCGATACGCTTGACTTCGTTTTCGTCGATAACCTGTTCCTTTACAACCTCGACGCGTGAGACATTCAGTTCGAGTTTAATCTCACCTTTTCCCGTAATTTTTCGTCCTAAAGTTCCAAGGATTTCTACAAGATTGCCAGGGGTCAGTTCTTTGCGTTGTGTGTCTGTAATCCTAATAGCTAACTCTACAGGAGAATTTTCATCTCGTAATGTGTCGTAATAGACTCCGCTGTACGACACTCCATTACCTACTAAATACAATCCACGAATACATACAAGTTTGCCACTTGCCTGGTTGTTTTGATGGGCAAGAATCTCATTGAAGATGGCGATAATCTCCGATGGCTTGTATTGTTGAACTGTTATATTGGTGGACATAAGCCTTGATTTCGTACAATAAACTTGTTAAACATTCTGGTCGCAAAGATACAAATTATTTGTGATATTTTAAAATAATATGTATTTTGAATGCATTATTTAATTTAAGCTCTTTATTTCTATGGTATATTTCTGAGATTAAGTAGTGAAAGCCCTAATACATCTATAAATCATGGAAAGTTTGCCGGAATTTGTGTAAAACGCAATAAAAATTGCTAAATAAATCACCTTTTGTTTTGAAATTCAACTTTATTTTAGTAACTTTGTCCCCAATCACTAACCCAATGAGATGATGGAGAAAAAAGATATAAATCGAATAAAAGTGGTTCTTGTTGAGCAAAAGCGCACTAACAAATGGTTGGCACAGGTGCTAGGAAAAGATCCTGCAACAGTGTCTAAGTGGTGTACAAATACAGCTCAACCAGGTTTGGAAACTCTTTTAGAGATTTCAAAAGTTCTTAATGTGGATATCAAAGAGTTACTAAATTCCTCAGTTGGCGAAACACAGTTTGAAAGATTCGATTAACAATTATGGAGCTTCCTAAAATAATAAATAACATATCAGAATTTGTAATTGATGATTTGAAAGCCAAATTGTCAAAAGGTTCTAAAGTTTCTATTGCTGCAGCTTCTTTCTCGATTTATGCATTTGAAGCATTAAAAGAGGAGCTTAGTCAAATTGACGATTTGAGGTTTATCTTTACTTCTCCTACGTTTATAAAGGAAAAAGTAAAAAAAGAAAAACGTGAATTCTATATCCCAAAGTTGTCACGGGAAAGAAATCTTTATGGGTCAGATTATGAAATAAAATTAAAAAACAAATTGGAACAAAAGGCCATAGCGAGAGAATGTGCTAATTGGATAAGAGAAAAGGTGAAATTCAAATCTAACTCTACCCAAGAAGCTATGGGTGGGTTTATTCATCTCAAAGCAGAAGCACAAAATGCGTATGTTCCATTTAATGAGTTTACGACAACAGAGCTTGGTTGTGAGCGTGGGAATAGTGTATATTCAATGACTAACGTGATGCCTTCCCCATATGCAGAAGAATATCTTAAAATATTTAATGAGCAATGGAATAATGGTGATAAGTTTCAAGATGTAACCGAGTATGTTTTAGAATATATAGAGTCTGTCTATAATGAAAACTCACCAGAATTTATATACTTCCTTACTCTCTATAATATTTTTAATGAGTTTCTTGACGATATATCAGAAGATGTCTTGCCTAATGAAAAAACAGGTTTTAAGAGTAGTCTGATATGGAATAAGCTATATAATTTCCAAAGGGATGCTGTTTTAGCAATCATCAACAAATTGGAAAAATACAATGGCTGTATTCTTGCTGACAGTGTTGGTCTCGGAAAGACCTTTACAGCGTTGGCAGTGATTAAGTATTATGAGAATCGCAACAAGTCTGTTCTTGTACTATGTCCCAAAAAACTTAATGAAAACTGGATTACATTTAGGTCAAACTATAAAAACAACCCTGTTGCAGGAGATCGATTGAGATATGATATCCTGTTTCATAGTGATCTTTCAAGAGATAAAGGTTTTAGTAATGGCATGAATTTGGAACACATCAATTGGGGCAACTATGATTTAATAGTTATTGATGAGAGCCATAATTTCCGCAATGGAGGAAATATTGATGAAGATGATCTTCAAGAAGAGGAGGAAATTCGTAAGAAAGAAAATCGTTATCAACGTCTGATGAACAAAGTTATTCGTGCTGGTGTTAGAACTAAGGTTTTGATGCTGAGTGCTACTCCAGTCAATAACCGATTTAATGATTTGAAGAATCAGCTTCAGCTAGCATATGAGGGGAAAGAAGAAATTATCAACGAAGCTTTGGAAATTGACAAAGGCATTGATGTTGTCTTCGCAAATGCTCAACGTGCATACACAGCATGGGCAAAGTTACCAGTTGAAGAGCGAACTACAGAAAATCTCTTGAATCGTTTGAATTTCGATTTTTTTCAACTCTTAGACTCTGTAACAATTGCACGTTCCCGTAGTCATATAGTAAAGTATTACGATACGAAAGATATTGGAAAGTTCCCGACTAGACTATCTCCGATAGCACGTCGTCCTAAGCTTACGGATTTAAAGAATTCAATTAACTTCTCTGAAATTGCAGAATTGTTGAATAGGTTGAATTTGAGTATTTATACTCCATCACTATATCTTCTAGATAGTGCTAGGGATGATTACGAAATCAATTTAGATGGAAGTGGTATTTCGATAAACGGACGTGAGAAAGGTTTACGAAAACTAATGGCGACTAATATGCTCAAGCGACTTGAAAGTAGTGTCAACTCTTTCCGCTTAACAATTGGTCGTATTGAGGAATATATTAAAGATACAATAGCAGCGATTAATAAGTTCGAAGCGACTAGAGGTATTGTTTCCATTGATGTAACCGACTATCTTGATGATAGTGACAGTTCTGATGAAGAATTTGATTCTATCATTGGAAAGAAGAATAAAATTGATTTGCGTGATATGGACTATAAGAGTTGGCGAACAGACTTGATGGCAGACCAGGAACGTTTTGACCTGTTGCTTGTCATGCTAAAGGATATAACTCCTGAACATGACACAAAACTGCAAATGCTCTATCATGACTTGTTAGATAAGTTCAGCCATCCCATCAATGGAAACAATAAAAAAGTAATAGTCTTTACGGCTTTCGCCGATACCGCAGACTATCTCTATCAAGAATTGTCAGGGAAAATCAAGAAAGAATGTGGTTTAAACACAGCACTCATAACGGGTACAACGGATGGTAAGTGTACGATTCCAAAGTTTACTTTGAGTTTTAACAACGTTCTTACATATTTTTCTCCCATTTCTAAGGAACGTGCAGCAATCTTTCCCAATGCGAAGGAAGAAATAGATGTGTTGATAGCCACAGATTGTATCTCAGAAGGTCAAAACCTGCAGGACTGTGACTATTTGATAAATTATGATATTCACTGGAATCCGGTACGCATCATCCAGCGTTTCGGAAGAATAGACCGAATAGGCAGTAAGAATGAGGTCATTCAGTTGGTAAATTATTGGCCCGATATGGAACTTGATGACTACATCAAGTTAAAAGGTCGCGTTGAAAGCCGTATGAAGGCAACTGTTCTAACAAGTACAGGCGATGACAATCTTTTGTCCGAAAATGAAAAAGGTGACTTGGAGTATAGAAAGATCCAATTAAAGCGACTTCAAGAACAAGTCGTTGATATTGAAGACATGGATACGGGTATCAATATCATGGATTTAGGCCTCAATGAGTTCCGCCTTGATTTGCTTTCCTACATAAAGGAGAATAAAGATGTGGAGCACGCCCCATACGGCATGAGCGGTGTTGTTCAGGGAAACGACATCGTAAAGCCAGGTGTGATTTACATTCTTAAGAATCGCAATAAAGAAGTCAATACCGATAAGAAGAATTTGTTGCACCCCTTCTATATGGTTTATCTCTCTGATGATGGCGAAGTCATATGTGACTATCTTCATCCAAAGAAATTGCTTGATGCTATGCGCCATGTATGCCGTGGCAAGGATAAGCCAGATATGGAACTTTGTCGGGCCTTTAACAAAGAAACTGAAGATGGACGTAAAATGACCCACTACAGTAATCTTCTTCAGGATGCTATAGACAGTATTATTTGCGTAAAAGAGGAATCTGACATTGACAGTCTTTTCTCACTCGGTGAAACTACCGCCCTTATGGGTGACATCAAAGGATTAGATGATTTTGAACTGATAACATTTTTAGTTGTTAAGTAAAGAATGATAGAATTTCCCATAACTACGAGCGTCGGTAAGACTGTTCCCAAAACTGCTTTTTACAAGCATTTGGAGGTAAATGCGCGTATGAAGCGTATTTTCGTGAACGACGTAGAAAGAATTGTCTGGGCAAACAAGTTTGCTCCGACGACTTTGAATGTGTCTGATGGAAAGTTCGTTCATGAAATCACGGTGTTTAATGTCTTAGTTAAGAACAAGGACTGTCCCTCTGACATATTTGTCTTTATTGACAAAAACATTCCGCGGCACACCGTATTTATCCTAACCGATGAAACAGAATGTAGTGTGGTCATCAACTATAAAGAAGAGGCACAAGGCACCACAGGACAACCTTACAAAGTAACGAATACTTATCAAAGTCCTTGGATGCATCTTTCAGAAATTTCACTGCCTATTGAAGGAAATACGATGGATGCCCTTTATGAAAATATGGTCCGCCACGTGGCAGGTGTTCATATTATAGATAAAGCGGCTTCCTTAAAGGAGGATATAGAGGTTTCCGAAAAACAGGAGCAACTCCGTAAGGAGATAGCTGCATTAAAAAAGAAACTGGCTTTAGAACGGCAACCTACAAAAAAATTTGCTCTTCACAAGAAACTTAAAGAATTAGAGAAACAATTAAAAACAGATTATAATGGATAAACTACGAATGGAAACAGGAAATGGAGTACAAGGCAATATCGAAAAGATTGCAGCTCTTTTCCCAAATTGCGTTACAGAAAGCACTGATGCCAACGGCAAAGTGCGGTTTGCGATAGACTTCGACAAACTACGGCAGGAGTTGTCGGAAGATCTTATCAACGAGAGAACTGAACGGTATCAGTTTATTTGGCCTGAGAAGAGTAAGGCTGTGATGCTTGCAAATTCTCCTGTCAAAGCAACGCTTCGTCCTTTGATGGATAAGAGCGTGGATTTTGAGAACACACGAAATATTTATATTGAGGGTGATAACCTTGATGTGCTAAAGTGCATCAAAGATGCCTATCTGCATAGGATTAAGTTCATATACTTTGATCCACCTTATAATACAGGCAAGGATTTCGTTTATGAGGACAGATATGCCGAGACTACATCTAGTTATGCGGAAAAATCAGGAGATTATGACGATCAGGGACGTCGTCTAACTCAAAATCTCACTACGAATGGCCGCTTCCATACTAAGTGGTTAAACATGATTTATCCACGTTTGCAAGTTGCTCGTCACCTTTTGACTGATGATGGCGTTATTTGCATTTCCATCGACGATAATGAAGTAGCTGATTTGAAGTTTCTTTGTGACGAAATATTTGGCAATTTCAACTTTGTAGGCCAACTTGTTTTGAAAACAGCCACGGATAACAATCCGTCTCAGATAAATATTGAGCACGAATATATGCTTTGCTATGCAAAGAACAAGACCCTTCAGCAGAACTGGACTAGACAGAGCGAGGCCGCTGGTAAAATTGTTGAACAATACAAGGCTATCAAAAAAAAGGGCGGCAGCAACGAGGAGATTCAAAAGGAACTTAGGCAGTGGATAAAGGCCAATAAAGATAATTTGCCACAAGTTGCGCACTATAACAATGTTGATGACCGAGGAGTTTACAGCAGTAGCAGTAACTCCAGCAACCCGCATCCGGGTGGTTATATGTTCGACATACTTCATCCTGTCACAGGAAAACCTTGTCCAAAGCCAGCTAATGGCTGGCGATGGCCAGAGAAAACTTTCTGGGCATACGATGCTCAAGGTGATATTGAATGGGGCGTTGATGAAAAGACTCAGCCTCATGTAAAGAAGCGTATTGAAACATCTGTTGAATATCTGCGGTCACTCATATATGAGGACAACCGGGCTACTACAGGTATGTTGGCTGACCTTTTCGACGGCCATAAGGTTTTTGATAATCCAAAACCTGTGTCAGTCTTGTCGCGCATCATAGAGTTTGTTACAGGTGACAATGATATTATACTTGACTTTTTCTCAGGAAGCGCGTCAACAGCGCATGCAGTTATGCAGCTCAATGCTGACAGGAATACAAATCGACAGTACATCATGGTTCAGGTTCCTGAAAAAACTGATCCAAGTACAGAAGCATACAAGTGCGGATATAAAACTATCTGCGAAATAGGTGAAGAACGCATACGTCGCGCTGCAAAGAAGATTAAAACAGAAACAGGTGCTGATATCGACTATGGCTTCCGTGTTTTGAAACTTGATAGCAGCAACATGGAAGATGTCTTTTATGCACCAGCCGAGTTGAAACAGGATGAACTTTCACTATTTTCTAATAGTGTTAAGGGTAACCGTTCAGGCGCAGACCTTCTTTTTCAGGTTATGCTTGAACTTGGTGCGACTTTGGACAGTAATATTCGCGAAGAGAAGATTGCAGGAAAAACAATCTATCTTGTCAATGACGACTATATCATAGCTTGTTTTGATGAAGAAATCACTGACGACGTAGTAACCGAGATAGCAAAGAGAACACCACAATATGCAATATTCCGAGACAGCGGAATTGCAGATGATAGTACGGTGACAAACTTTGAACAGATTTTTAAGACTTATAGTCCTGATACCACCTATAAAATTTTGTAGTTATGAAGCTACGTTTCAAAGAGCAACAATATCAGTTAGATGCCGTAGAAAACACTGTACGTGTTTTCAATGGCCAACCTAACAGAGATCTGTCAGACTATGTCATTGACAGAGGAAAAGTCTATGTCATTGAAAATGGCAAGCGCATTGAAGTTAAGCAAATAGATTTTGACCAAGAGACTGGATTCAAGAACTCAGACATAGAACTGAGCCGTGAAGAAATTCTCGACAACATACACAAAGTTCAGTCTGAGAGTAATATCCGTCTGAGTAGCGATGTCGTTGCAGACTTAGGACACTGCCAGTTGGATATAGAGATGGAAACTGGAACAGGTAAAACGTATGTTTACACCCGTACTATTTTTGAGTTGAACAAGCATTATGGCTGGGGAAAGTTTATAATTATTGTCCCCAGCATCGCTATCCGTGAAGGAGTTTATCAGAGTCTTAAATTCACTGAAGAACATTTCTTCCAAATATATAAGAAGAAGATTCATTTCTTCATCTATAACAGTGATGACCTGACCACGATCAAGACTGACTTCTCGATGACTAAAGACATCAGCGTAATGATTATCAATACGCAGGCCTTTAACACGATGAAAGAAGGGGCGAACAATAAAACTTCTCGTATTATCAACGACGAACGAGAAGAGTTCGGATTCCGCAAGCCTATCAATGTCATTGCAGACAACAGACCAATTCTTATTCTCGATGAACCACAAAAAATGGGTGGTGATGCCACACAGGCTTCACTAAAACGTTTCAAGCCGCTCTTCACTCTTAACTATTCGGCTACGCATAAGCAGACCCACAATCCAGTTTATGTCCTAGATGCTGTTGACGCATACAACCAGCGTCTTGTTAAGAAGATTCGGGTCATAGGGTATGAATTGAAGAACCTGAAGGGTACAGATAGGTACATCTATCTGGAGGATATAGTTCTGTCAAAGAAAGAAGGACCGAAAGCCCTGATGGAATTTGAGTGTCAACTGAAAAGCGGAACTATTGTTCGCAAATTCATGAAGTTAGGATATGAAGACAGTCTCTATACCAAGTCTGGAGACATGGAACAATATAGAGGATATGTCATTTCTGATATTCATGTTGATGAACAACGGCCAGAACTTAGTTATGTGGAATTCTCAAACCAAGAGAGACTTTACATTAAGGATATTCGTGGTGATGTTACAGCGGAACATAAGGCTCGTATTCAGATACGTGAAACTATCCGAGAGCACTTTAAGAAAGAAGCCAGTCTCTTTCATAAGGGCATAAAAACTTTGTCACTATTCTTCCTTGATGAAGTTTCTCACTATAGAAAATATAACGATGCAGGTGAGCAAGAGTTAGGACGATATGGTGAAATATTCGAGGAAGAGTATATGAACGCCTTAAATGATGCGCAAGACTTGTACGATCCTGAGTATATGGCTTATTTGCGTGGGATAGACGTGCATAAGACCCATACAGGCTATTTCTCCATAGATAAGAAAGGACGGGTTGAGAATACGAAAACGAAGCGTGGTACTGACATCAATTATGATGATATTACAGCTTTTGAACTTATCATGAAAGGTAAGGAATTGTTGTTAGATATGGATCGTCCGGAGAGGTTTATTTTTTCCCACTCAGCACTGCGTGAAGGATGGGACAATCCAAATGTATTCCAAATATGTGCATTGCGCCAGAGTAATAGTGTTTCACAAAAACGTCAAGAGGTTGGTAGAGGCCTTCGTATCTGCGTGAATAGAAACGGTGATCGTATGGATAAAGACTACCTTGGCGATTATGTACACGACACAAATGTTCTTACAGTAATAGCCTCGGAAGGTTATGCAGAATTTGCGGCAGACCTTCAAGAGAAAATTCGTGAAGACCTGTATGACCGTCCTACAAAGGCAGACATCAGCCTGTTCAAAGATACATTCCTCTTCACTAAAGATGGTGAGAAGGTCTCTATAAGTGAAAATATGGCTACAGAAATCATCATACATCTTAGGGGGCATGACTATATTACAAAGAAAGGTGAGGTAACTGAAAAGTTCCGTAAAGATCTAAAAGATGGAACTCTTCCAATGTTTGAAGATGAACTTGAACCGCTGACAAATGCAATTTATAAGCGGCTACAAACAGTATATGATTCAACAGTAGTAGAAAAGATGATTGAGAACGGGTCCAAGCCTGTTACTCCAGTAGCCACACTAAATGACAATGTTAACTTAACTGAATTTAAAAAGTTGTGGAAGCTTATTAACCATAAGTATGCTTATACATGTAAGTTCGACTCAGAAGAGCTTATTAGTAAGAGCGTGGAAGCGATAAATCGTGATTTAGACGTAACTCAACTTTCATACGAACGCCGTCAAGGAGAGCAGAAAAGAGATTTACGAAAGGTTGATTTCACATCTGGTACTATGATGGGCGAGGAACGTTCTTCACGAGAAGTAATACGAAATGTAGTTACATCAAATGTAAAGTACGACCTTTTAGGAAAGATAGCATCTGGAGCCGTTATCAAGCGTAAAACAGCAGCGGCTATTCTCTCTAGGATAGCTCCTTCCCAGTTTGTTAAATATCTAGCAAATCCAGAAGAGTTTATTTCGCGTGTTATATATTACATACGTGAACAAAAATCTTCGATTGTTGTTGAGCATATCGAATACAACGAGATAGAGGGTAGCTATGACCTTAACATCTTCACTGCAGAGAAACACACGTCTCTTGATAAGGCATATAAAGCAGATCATAGTATTGTAGATTATGTATTCACTGATGGGACAGCTGATGAAAGTGTCGAACGTAAATTTGTGAAGCAGCTCGACGAAAATGTAAACATAGCTGTTTTTGCAAAACTACCCAAAGGGCCAAAGGGATTCTATATACCAACTCCAATGGGAAACTATTCTCCTGATTGGGCTATAGCTTTCAAAGAAGGAAGTGTAAAGCACATTTACTTTGTTGCAGAAACCAAAGGTAGCATGTCCTCTTTAGACCTCAGACCTATCGAACGCAACAAAATCAAATGTGCAGAGAAACTGTATGAACGTCTAATGACAAATGATTTGAAATTTAAATTCGCAGAAGTTGACGGTTTTGAAGAATTGCTAAAAAAATCTGGATTCTATGAGATTCACAAATTATAGAAAAGAATCATCAGAGAGAAGTGACTCCAGCAACTGGGCTAAAAGACTGTTACAGGAGGGTACTCCTTTTCATTTCGATGGCATAGAAGGTTGTAATGAAAACAATAAAAATGTAGTTACGCACCTTATGGAGCGTGCGCGAGTTGATTGCAATGGAACAGAAGGAATCGACGAAAGTTCAGTCTTACATTCTATCATAGAACTTGAAAGTGTAGATGTGCTTACACGAAAACTTAATTTTTCATTAGCTTTTCGACTTCCACTCACTTATGTACTTTATTGTGATGAACTTGAAAAGGTTTGGGTTTTTGAACTTCATAATCTAGATCGAATCATATTTGTTGCTACCTATAATTCATATGCAGAATTTTCAAGTTGGATAGCAAGTATTAAAGGATGGAAGTCAACAAAACCATTCCGAGAAATTGGTGATTTACCTTATTTTGATAAAAAATTACGTCGAGCGGGAACTGCCTGGCCAACCAATATTGATTGTTTCGTTTCTGACGAAAACAATCAGCCCATTGGTATTCTTGAATTTCAGAATGCACAGACTACATCAGTAAGAGATCATTGTAACAATGAGTTTTTTCTGTGTAAACAAGAGTATACAGACCCAGAGACTGGGTGTGTGAAGTATCACGATGACATAAGAAGGTGGCAGTCCCAAGAGATACTGAGAGTACAGTCAGGTCTTCGCCTTTTTGTAATAACCTGGGCGCAGAATTCACGGGATTATGTTCTGAAAGAAATTGAGTCTATTACATTTCCAGCTTTACCTTTTAGTGAAAACTGGAGTAAACATCGTACTTACAAAAAAGCAATGCACGATTATGTAACGACCCGCGATAAGCAATATGGAAATTTTATAGCTCAAAATTTTATATCATATTCACTTTCATATACAGCTCCTTATATGATTCTTATTTATCATCAGCCCCCATTATCGGCTAAGAATAAGACTTTTCCATTTATCTACTATAAGTATAAATGGTTACGCTTAGGTAATATTAATCATCTTGAAGAACTTTTTATAAACCTAATTAATAACTTATGATAGACGAAAGCAAACTTTTTCGTCAATAGATTCAAAATATGTGTAAATGGAAAAAATCAGAAGTATGTAAGCATATTTGCCTACATACTTCTGAGTAATAGAGTTCTGCCTTACATTAATCTTCGTCGAAGAACTTGCCTTTGGGCATGGCGGCATTTTCGGCAACGCAACAGTTGTAGCGTTCGCGGCTGCGGCGCTCGCGGGCGAACATGGCCTTGGTACCGGCTTCGTCCTGCTGGAACTCTAGATGCTCGTCGATGGCGAAGGATTGGGCCATCGTCTCGACATCAAGATTGTCGGTGCCGATGAGCGTAAAAGTCCAGTTCTGCTTCTTCAGCTTCTCAATCATCGTGCGAACCATTTTCAGCGTCCACTCTTCGCTACTGTTCTCTTCGCCATCGGTAATGATGGTCACCAACACATGATCGCCGTCCTCAATTTGGGCATTGACTTTTGAAATACCTTTGCCAATGGCATCATAGAGAGGTGTACCGCCACCAGGGTTATAAGCTTTCCAACTGAGGTCTTTGGTCTTTAGTGCCGATGCGTTGTCGTAGTGCCAGGTGGTGTGCCCACTATCGAAGGTAAGCAGGGTAACTAACTGCACTTGGTCGGGAT
>Ga0247611_10002362_pt1 | contig 30617 bp, 49 predicted proteins | sample 177DNAGHGhighgp2_FD_192422 | JGI IMG/M metagenome (GOLD analysis project Ga0247611, IMG submission 192422) | Sheep rumen microbial communities from Palmerston North, Manawatu-Wanganui, New Zealand - 1770 DNA GHGhigh gp2 | ecosystem: Host-associated > Mammals > Digestive system > Stomach > Rumen... | reverse complement strand
TTTAAAATTGTCTGAGAGGGATAAAAATTGTCTGAGAGGGGAGGCCAGCCAGCTATATTTATATATATAATATAGATATTAATATTCTACTGTCTGCTACGGTGAATAAAATAGCCAGCTATAATAACCTATTATAGCCAGCTGGTTCCAGCATTTGAAATATTTAAAAATTTATAATATAATATATATAATGAAAGATTATACTCAAAAATAAAAAAATTTTTAAAAAAAATTTTCACTTTTTCACTTGTTTTAAGCAATTTTTTCTAACTTTTCATATAAATTAGCTCAAAAAGTGAAAAAATTTTTAGTTTTAAAAAGAAAAAAGCCCATAAAATGGGCTATTTTTCTTAAAAATTATCCATATATTTCAAATATTCATTAAAAAAGTAGTTTTTAAGTGCTTTTTTGCAGGTTTCTGCGTCAAAAACGAACTTAGGATAGTTAAGATTGTCAAAATCTTCATCAAAGCGGGCACAGAAGCTCTTTGCATTCTCATTCATTACTTCAGTGAACCCTTCAGCAACCGCAGGAGCAATCTCTGCAATATACTCTTCAATTGCCTTAACAGAGGCATCAGCTTCTTCATTAATAATATCATCATCTGTAGGCGGGTACTCAATGTGGATAGGCTTCTTACCTGTTTCTCTCTTGTCATAAGTAAAACTCAACATATATTTAATTCCTTCTTTCTTTATTTTCTATAATAATTATATCAAAAATTTTATAAAAAATCAATGCGGAAAACGTAGGGGTTATATTTCCCCTTTTATTATAACATAAATTTTATATTTTTGCAAGTGCGGCTTCTGCCAGAGCGTGAATATTTTAGCGTTTTTTCCATAATAGAAAATAGAACTATTCAATTGAACTATATTGTCCAAAAATCTTCCCGCCAGCTATTTGCGGGAACGCTGCTATGAATGCTATGAGGCCGCTGCCGACATGCATTTTTTCTGAGTTGGTGGCGGCTTCCCGTTCTCTGATTACACGGGCGCTAGCCGCCCGGCAAAAGCAATGCCGCTGCCAGAGTTGCGCTATAAGGCCGCTATGCAGTTTACTTTTGGGCCCAGTATTCTGGGACCCCAGCGCTATGGTTCGCCCACAAGTGGGCTCACGAGGGGGGATACAAAAGCAACAGCAAATTGTCTGACAATTGACAACTTTGAAATGAATTGTTTAGACAATTGGGTGGGGTGAGTTTTCGGGAAAATTTTACAAAAAATTTACAAAAATTTTTTCAAAAAAAACTTGACAAAGGGTAAAATTTGTGGTAGAATTCGGGGCGCAGCGCCTATGGCGCTAGCCCGCGCCCCGCCGAATTGTATACACATTGTATCTCTTGAGGGTGAATTGTATATACATTATGAGGCAAATAAAAAACGAAAAATCCGCTCTACCCAAGTAGAACGGATTTCCGCGGAGGTAAACACGATATAAAGAAATTTAAAACCAGGTAGGGGCTTGCACCCTATATAGTCTATGCTCTTGGTTGCTAGGGGCTATTTCTTAGCCCCTTTTTTATACTTGCCAAGCTCTACAAAGTCAATCTTAATTGTCTTATCTCCAAGCTTAGCATGGATTAATTTGTTCTCTTTTTCGATTGTGTACTCTATACCGCTTGCGGTGAGTGCATCAGTTACGGTGCTAAACACAACCTTTTTTTCATCTGCTACATGAACCGTTTTAGGCTTGTCACTTGTTTTGCGTTTCTTATCGCTCTTTGCATTTTCTCTGCGGTAGCCTTTAGCTTTTTCATTGAGGGCGACTATTTCTTCACTCTGTATATCTGCCCTATCTTCCGCACTCATTTTCTTAAATGCATCTTCATGGTCAATTGCCCAATCATCAAGCCAACACTGTACGGCTTCATTATACGAACATTTTAAAGATGTTTGTAAGTTTTTAATTTCTTCATCAGGTATGGTTAAAACCTTACCACTTGTTAATGTGTACTTCATGTTTTACCTCTTTTCTTGGTGGCGGTGTGACGTTACCGCCACCACATCTTTTAGTTTCAGCCTATGGTATAGACTGGAGTGTTTTTTGATGTACTCTTGATAAGCACATTCTTTGCTACAAGCTTGTTAAGCATAGGCTGAATTCTCTGTGGTGATAAACCCTTAAGTCTGCCATCGGTTATAGACTTTGTAAACTCTGCCTGAGTAATGAAACCTTTAGAGCGGAGGTTTTCAAACTCATTCACAACAAGTTCCATAAGCTCTTCATTCTCTTTCTGCCTTGCGGTCGGCTTGCGGTTTTCACTACTCTTTACAAGGAGTGCAATCTCATGCTCAATCATTTCTCTATGCTCTTTTGAGAGGGGATAGTCATTAAGAATTTCATTAAAAAGTTCAGTTTTTGTTTTCTTTGCCATTGTTAGCACCTCTTTCTTTGTTTTTTGTAATTACATTATAACATATTTTCTTGAGTTTGTCAAGAAATTTTTTCTGAAAAACTTGAAACAGTTCCAAGTTTTCTACAAGGCATAAACTCAAGTATGGGTTCTACTTTGCCTTTTTTGAGAGCCTTAAGAAGTATAAAACTCTCTATTTCTGCATCATTAAGTGCGGTATGTGCCTCTATGAAATTGATTTCCTTTGCAAGATAGCGGTATGCAATTTCAGCGGAAGTCTTAAAGTATCTTGCACCTACAAAATCATTTTTTATGCAAAATGTTTTATACCGCTTATTATTGAGAAGTTTGTCACAAGCAACCGCCCAAATATCAATTATAGGATAGTCTTTCCCACGAAATTCAAATATAGGAAGTTTATACTTGTCATTTGGCGGCAGGTCAGGTTTTACTTTGTTATAGTAATTCTCAAACTGGGTTTTCTCCCACCAATCAAACCAATCACTATACCAAGCTTTTATAAATCTTTCAGTATAGGATATAGCCTTTTTAAAGTCAAAACTTGCGTTATAAGCACACACACTATGTGAGATTGCCAAATCATGCTCTAACTCTACCGCTATATCAGCCCATTTCCGCACTTCTATTTTGCCCTTTGTTAAGTCCTTATAATACTTGGGACGTTTGTCGGCATAGTAGGCGGTGTTGAAAATATCTGCATCAAAGAATATTTCTTGCACGATATAATTCACCTTTTTAGTTATGTTGCCCTGTCTATCCATTAGCACCCACCCTATATCATAGACAAGTGGTTTTGCAAGAGCAAAGTTACTTTTGTCAATTGCAAGGTCGGTATGTGCCAAGTTAAGGGTAGCAGTTTCGGTGTCAAGCACCAAATAAATCTGTTTTTTACTCATTCTGTTGTTTTGTTTACCTCGTTCTTTCTTTGTTTTTGTACCTTTATTATACTACATTTTGTTCGGTTTGTCAAGAGTTTTTTTAACTTTTTTTCAAGTTTTTTTGTTTGGCTTTCTCTCTCAACCTTACAAGCATAGTATACCACGCAAGAGCCAAAAAGTCAATGTACAAAGTGCACAAAAAATGGGATAAAAATTTGTGAAAAATTTTTTGAAAAATCGCTTGACAAATTCCTAGAGATGTGATATAATGGAAATTTGGGCGGCGGCAGCAAAAGCGGCCGACCGCCGCCCACTGATAAAAAAAGGAGTGACTTTTAGTCACTCCATTGAAAATCTTCTTGTTTAGTCAAATAATAATGAATAATATACCAGTCAATATACTCTCCTATTTTATGTATTATAGTAGGACACATTTCTTCTACTTCACAAATAGGCATACCTTCATCACAATACCAAATATAACAGCTAAAATATTCATGTATAATGTTTTCCATAGCTATATTAAAAAAAGTTCCTTCACCTCTGTTTGGAAAATCTGCGGCTGTTTTGTCACATATTGATTTTAGCTTATTGGTATCAAGAGTTATTTTTATTTCAATTGTGTCTTTAAAAGTTTTTACCATTTTATTCCACCTCACCTTCATATTCATCATCTGCATATTTATAATCTTCTTCATAATCTGCATAATAAGTTCCGTCTACTTTTATTATATGCAGGTGTGATACATAATTATCAAAATTAGATAATACATTAATTATGGCAAGTCTTGCCTCATCATATGTTTTACAAGCAATCATTTTTCTGCCTCCTTTAATCGTAATTCTGCCCATGTTATTACTGCATTAAGCACTCTTTTTTCTACTTCTTGAATTATAGGGTTATCTGCCTCTATCCTACTACAATTTTCTCTCTTACAAATTTCTCTATACTCATCATCATGATGTTTAAAAATTTCATAGTCTATATGTGCAACAACTTGAGCTACAGCTTCTTCAATTATATTAATTCCCGCTTTACCAAAATATTTCATTACTAATAAAGCAATGTTATCTTTTTCAAACTGTCTAAGCATATTATCACCACCTGTTTATTTCTATTTTTGCAATCTCATTCTTAATATCAAAATCTTCACTAGAAGCCACTTTTACTATTTTTAAAGCTTTTTCTTTTGCTTCTTCTTCATTGTGAGCTTGTACTGATAAATAAAGCCAAGCTGGAACTGCTATATTGACGCTATATCTTGTAAGCATACTTTCTTCATATTTTTCACACTCTTCTTTACTCAAAAAAGCTTTGCCATCTTCTGCTATATAAGTTACTGTTGTTTTTACTTTCATTATTTTATCCTCTCTGCAAGGCTCTTATAGAGCCTTGCTTTCGCTTACAAAATACTTTGCATTAAACTTCTTTGCTATTTCTCTAATGGCTAAACTCTCTTTTTGAGTTTTGCTATACACACTAAATACTGTATCAATTCCGCTTGTAGGGACTGCGTTATAGCTTATATTGCCAAGTTTCAGCATCTCCGCCAAATCTTCCGCCCTACTATTCCGTACTGTCATCTCTACTTTCCAAAGCTTATCACGTCTTGCTTTTTCCTCAAACCACTTGACTATGTATACACCCACAAGGTTACATAAGCCTATAATCAAAGCTTTGAGCCAAAGTGGTAGGCTACACATCATGTAGACTACTACAACGGTATACAAGCCATATGCTACCGCATTTGCAAGGGCGGACACCACTTTTCCACCTTTTACTGTCGCTATGCTCTTGACCGTTTGCAAGAGCACATTCACCACATTCAATATAATATAAATTATTAACAATTTCATTTTATCACCTCTACTTTAAGAAATCTTGCCAATCAAAAGGGTAATGTTCTTTTAACAATTCAATGTTATTTTTTACTTTGCCCTCTTTAATTTTTCGTGAGAGTGTAGCACTCCGCCTATACAGTATCAGCCAATTTGAATACCCTATTAATTTATTAAAACAGTTATAACGAGCTTCTATGGTAGTATAACCATTATTTATACTCGAAATGTCATTCATAGCACGATATCTTGCTAATTTACTCCAAGACTTAGGGTGCCACCCATACTGTTTAATGTTAGGGTTGTGTAAATGAGCCTTAGCATATTTTTTAGCTTTAGCTCTTGCTCTTCGCTTTGGATTTTTGCTCATTTTGTTTACCTCTTTTCTTTCTTTATGCTTATATTATAGCAGATAATTAAAGGTTTGTCAAGCTTTATTTCAATTTTTCAGAAACTTTTTTTCAACCTTAGACTTGACTTCCTTACGCACTCTACAGGGTTTCGTTAAGAGTTTTATCAGCCTTTGTTTTTATCTGATATAATTATAACATAACTTTTTCAGTTTGTCAAGTACTTTTTTACTTTTTTTCTTTGGATGAGTCATTCCTTTCTCAACCTTACAAGCATATTTTAGCATAGAAATCAAATTTTTTCAATAGGCAAAGTGCACAAAGTTTCGGGATATTTTTTGTGCAAAATGCCGATAAAAAAGTGCTTGACTTTTTTTGGAGAGTGTGGTATAATTAGAATTTTGGGCGGCGGTCGGAAAGGGCGCTCGAGCGCCGCCCACTGACAAAAAAGGAGTGACTAAATGTCACTCCATTTCTTATATCCACCCTTTCTCTTTCAAATATTCTTCTACTATTGTTTCCCATGATAGAGGTGTTGAATAAATATCCGTTAAACTAAAAGCTATATCGTCTAAAAATACCTCTCTATCATCTTGATTTTTAAAATCAGAGGGTCCATACCATGACAGTATATCCTCTATTGTTTTTATTTTATCTTCATCTAAATCATAAGTCACAGTTATTAGCATTTTAAGACACCTCCTCATTTACAATTTCAGTAAGTTTATTTCCAAATTCAAGAAAATCATGCATCCCATCAGCTATGTCATACAATGATTCATATGTCATTGCTTCTATAATTTGTGGGATATCCATTTCTTTGAATTCAAAGCCATATTTTTTAAGTAGCTGTTTAATTGCATTAATTTTTTCTGTATCTGTCATTATTTTTACCTTCTTTCTTTTGTTGGGGGAGGGGCATTAAGCCCCTCTTTTTAATACAGTCCCTCAAATAACTGTGCGATATCCTGTCGCATCTGTTCCTGTTTCTCCTCAAGGTAGGCTCTATACTGTTCAATAGCCTTTTCTCTTGCTTCCTCGTAGGTTTCGGCGTCAACCGCAACCATATACACGGGAACATCTTCACCAAGTACGTTTTCATTCATTTCTCTTGTGTCAATAACTCTTGCCATAATAAACACCTCTTTCTTATTTTATATTATTAAACAAATTTTGTAACTCATTAAATACTGTCCTTGCAATAGTATCTGTATTACTTATTGAATCATTGCATGGATATAGAAACTGATTAATTTTATTAGTTCTTGTACTAATGTCTAAGCAGATATAAGGCTTATTATCTTTATATAAAGCACACCCATAGCATGACCCATTCACTAAGTAATTACGCCATTCATAATCGCTAAAACAGTTACGGAAATCTCTACCTATTTTTTGACAATCTGAATAGGTATAGGGTATTACTAAGTCTATCTTATGACCATCAATAACCTTATTATATTCAGGAAGTTTATGCTGACGTTTAGCAAACATTTCAAATTTTTGTTTTTCTTTAAAATCTTCAAATTCTTTTTCAAGATGTTCAGAGCCTATCATAAATTCACCATAACTTTTATCTTTAATATAATCCATATGTGATAATTGCATTTCATTGCACATGAGTTCTATACTGTTTATCACTCGTACTATCGTAGGGATTTCTATTTTGTTACTGGGTACAGCATATCTATTACAGATGCGTAAAGCTATAGTATTACTTGTTAACCAATTTGTTAAGTATCTAGGTATACTATTGTTAATTGCATCAATATTATTTTTAATGGCTTGTATTTTTTTATCTTGTGTTTCTATCATATAAGTAATTTGTTTATTATATTTTTTTATGATAGCAAAATCATCTTTAGTTAAATTGGGGAAGAAGTCATTCATATCATGTAACTGTTTTATTATTGTACTTGATAGACCTTCTTCTAAAGCGATAACTGTCAATTCCTTTAAAATTTTTGTTAAATATCCCTCTTGATTTTCCATTACTATTTGTGAAATAGTCTTATTAGGGATATTCTCCAATAATGACAATCTCATATAATCATCATATGATAAATCTGTTTCACACCCAAACTCTTTAAACTGATTTTTATAAGCTAATTCAATAAACATTTTAATTTTATTCTTAAGCTTATCGTTATTAATATTAAACCTATTACGGTCAATATATTTATTTATGTTCGCTAAAAGTTTTGCTGTTGTTAATAGTTTCTTATTTTCTTTAGTCAGCCTTACAGTACCACAGTCTTTATTAAAGGTGATATCATCATAATTTTCTTCTCTCACAGAAGCTTTGCCCAAATCATTAACATCAATTTTATCCATACGCCAGGGATATACGGTATATATATACTCGTGACCATTGGGAGTAATAATTGCTACACCATTTGTAATTTCTTTAAACTGAATGTTTGCCATTGTTGTTTACCTCTTTCCTTTTGTTTTTGTACCTTTATTATAACACATTGTTGCTTGTTTGTCAAGCACTTTTTTATTTTTTTTCAAGATTTTTTGTTTTCAGCTTTTAAGCTGTTTCCTTAACCTTGTAACCATAGTATACTACAAAAGTTTCATTTTGTCAAGTGTTTTTAGGAAAAAAATTAAAAAATATTTTTTTAAAATTTTGCTTGACAAAATCTGTGGAGTGTGATATAATAGAAATTTTGGCGTGCGGCGCCGAAGGCACCCGGCCGCACGCCACTCAATAAAAATAGCCATGTTGGCAAATGTACCCACATGGCTATCTCGGAGGAGGATTTAACAATGATTTGTCAGTTGAAACCTACCGCAAGGAATTGCACCTTGCACCAATTGCGCATTTGGCTTTTTTATAGTAGGTGTATATTCGCCCTCCCTTGTTGTGAAAGCTGGGTTTCATTATACCAAACCACTGACGGTCACCTTGCTCTATATGGTTAACAAGTCATCCCCTTTTCCTCAACTTTTTTGATGAGTGGTGTGTTCAGAAAAAGTAGCTATATCTCACCACTTAAATGGACTATTTAACCTCATCATGTAGCGCCGTCCTTGCGTGGTCACTGCTTGGATTGTTTAAAGAGTCCCTAACCAGTAACTGTCATCCCATCCTCTGAGCGGTTGTGGTGGATTCGAACCACCTTGCCCTTTCGCGAATGTGAGGGCTTCCATTCAACCATATCTTTAGGGGTGGCGTGGCTTTGCCACCCCTTCGGCTTATACGGCTCACGCTCTTGCGAAGAGCTTTGCACCGTTATATCCCTCAAATTCTTCGGCGGTAAGGGCTACAGGTTCCTTGAGAGCCTTGTAAGCTACTGCCTTACCTTCTCTTACGAGAGCCTTAAGACGAGGGCTGACTTTCTGAGAAGTCCACTCTGCATCAATTGCGTGTGCAATTGCAGTTGCGGTTGCAGGAGTTTCGGTAAGTGCGTTATAAACTGCCTCAAGGGTCTTTGCATCTTCCTCAATCTCCGCCTTAGTCTTGCCACCGTTTGACTTGCGGTTTGCAAGGGAAGTCTTAAGCTGAACCAACTTTGCATTAAGGTCGGTATCCTCATTTACATCTGCTCCATTAAGCACTGCTTCGAGTGCGGTTACATATGAATACTTGTCTGCCATAATTTAGCACCTCTTTCTTTTAATTATTTTTTATTTTTGTAAGTTTATTATAACATATTTTTTAGTGCTTGTCAAGCCCTTTTTATTTTTTATTGTTATGTGGGTGAAGCTCTTGTCATTTTGTTTAGCACCTCTTTTCTTATCTTGTGTCTTTATTATATCATACTTTTTTGAGTTTGTCAAGAAGTTTTTTAACTTTTTTCTGATGTTCCGTATCTGTCACAGGCGACCCACCCTACTCAAGTTTTTCTTTCTTAACTTTTGTACCTTTATTATAACATATTTTTAAGAGTTTGTCAAGAGTTTTTTTAAGATTTTTGTATTCCGACTTACGAGGAAGGGTTTCTGTCTTTTGTCTATCTCTTAACTGTCTTAAGTATACCACAAAGCAAGGGAAAAATCAATATACAAATTGCACAAAATTCGGGAGAAAAAATTGTGCATTTTTTTCGCATTTTTTGCTTGACAAATCTTGGCGGCTGTGGTACAATGGAATTTTGGCACGCGGCGACTTTGTCGCGGGCCCGCGTGCCACTGAAACGAAAAAAGCTGAGCCTAGGCTCAGCTTTCTACCTCTACATGTGATTTAACTAATCCACCAATTAAGCCCCAAACTAGCCATACTGCCAAAGCCCTCAGCCATGTAAACTTAAAGCCAAAAGCCACGCAAACTAGCTTGTAAATTCCTGCGACAATAAGGAAGCTTAATCCAATTGCCGCCGCTACCAAAAGTATAATTGCAAGTCCTTTTAAAAATGTTTTCATCTTTTTATTCATCTCCAAATATTTTTTTAAGCTTTAAATAAAGCTCTCTTCGTTCATTATTATACGCTTTGTCAACAGGAAAACGGTCTGCATCATTCAATATTCCCTCTTTGATTGTAAAACTTGCATCTGGGTCGCACCACAAATAAAAGTCTTTCCATGCCTCTGCCTGTTCTCTACTTCTAAAAAATTCAGGATAGCTATCGCCTTCTTCCTCTAATACATAGATTTTTATTTTGCCCGTATCTTCCATTTTTTTCACTCCTTATTTTTATCCTTTTCATATAACATATTATAAATTGTATCTACTGTTAAATCATCATAATGATGATAATTAAATTCTGGGACTATGTATTCATCTAATGCCTCAAGAACATAATCGGTAACTTCATTATGATTAGCGTTTTCACCGAGTACCCGTTCTGCTTCATCTATTATTTCTTGTATAGTTTCTATAAGTATTTCATACGTTACGGTAACTTTCATTTTTTTACCTTATGGCGGCTACCCTAAGGGCAACCGCCGCCCTTTCTCTTAATCTTCAATTTCTTCTCTAATTTTCAGCATGGTTGCAATTCTGTTCTGCAAAGCTCTAAGCTGATTTTCAAGACTTTCAATTTCTGCATCAGAAGTATAAGTTTTTATTGTATCTTTTAATGTTTCAATACGATAATCCATTTTCTCTTCATTTACAGTAAAGAAGTTTCTGTAGTTTGAAATGTGCCTTTCTGTGCGGTATCTGTTTTCTTCTACCATGTTCTCTCTGATATATTTGTGAACTTTTTTAGGTAGCTTTTCAATATCTTTAACAGGAATACTTCTTGTTGTTTGCATACATCTATACCCATTCGGCTTTTCTGCCATGACATATACATCTTCATTAAGACCGTTGCCAAACATAGCTTCTTCTCTTGTATTAAAGCCTCCGCCATATCTAACAGTGTCAAGTGACAAAAGCTGATTACCAGTTACGTGCCTTACATAGTCATACTGCTTTTTGGTGAATTCTGTATCACCAAAAATTTCTTTGATTGTTGAAAGTGTGTTAAATTCTCTGATTGTGTTTCCAAGTGATGCCATAATTTGTTTACCTCTTTTCTTTCTTTTGTTTTTTTGTACCTTTATTATATCATAGGTTTTTGTTTTTGTCAAGACCTTTTTTTATTTTTCTTTAGGATTTTTTCACCGCCTTGACTTTCGGTGCACTTCCTTCATTTGATAGTCTTATTATAGCAGATAATAGGATATTTGTCTACTGGCAAAATGCACAAAATTGCTAGCAATTTTTTGGTAGTATTGCACAAAGAGAGTCAAACGGCACGCTGCGGGCAAAACCCGGGTCAGCGTGCCGCCAAATAAAAGAGGGCGTTGCCGCCCTCTTCTTAATGGTCAAATCTTATATAATGCTTAAACCAGTTCTCACCAAAGTAGTCGATAAGCTCTTTCTCATACTCGGGATATTTCTCCCAGATAGTCAGCTTATAAATGGTATCATAGTCCATTGTGCAAATCCAATTGCCGCCAGCACCTTTAAAGAATCTTAAGTGGTCTAATATCCAGTTCATTACTTCTTGTTTCTTAATGTTGTAATTCACTTCCATAAGTGTTACAACTTCTGTCATAAAAATTGGTTCAATTTCAAAATCTATAACTTTTACTCCGCTCATTTTAGGCTCAAACTGCATTATGGTCACCTCCTAATCCATAATAGTTATATAACATTATTGCCACATCTTCGTTACTCTTGATGACTTTTCTCAAACGGAAGAAAGTCATACTATCTGCAAAGTGCATTGTTTCCAAATCATCAATATGTTCCATAAGAGTATTATACATCAATTCTGTCATTATTTGTTTCTCCTCTCCATTTTTCGCCTTAAAGCACTGTTATAGCGGTGTGCTTCCACTACTGCATTAAGCATTACTAAATCTTCGTGCCTGTTTACAAAGTCGATGAACTCATCTTTGATTTTCTGATTTGTGGGATACATTTCACACATTTCTTGAATTAACTGTTGTTTGTTCTTCATGGCTTTGTTCCTCCGTTCTTTATTGTAACTAAAGTATATCACACAATAGGGAAAAAGTCAAGTAGGCAAAATGCACAAAATTCGCCTAAAAAATTTGGTAGTATTGCACAAAAAGCTAAATGCGGAGCCTGCACGCCAAAGGCAGCCGAGCAGGCTCCGCCAAGCAGAGCCCGCATTTAAATTTCATCTAAGTGGATTACTGGATAGGTGAGTGTGGTGAAATCCTCGGCAAGAACTTCATGCTCAACTTTGATATGGCTGAACTCGAAGAAGCGTTCTTTACCGTCTGTAAAAAGTATTTCATCATCGAGGTTGGTGGTCAAAAGAAGTTCCTGAATAAAATCTCTAACTGTCATGTTATTTTCTCCTTTCCTTTGCCTCGGTAGTTTCAAACTGAATTGCTACACTGTTGATTATGTTCAAGCACTCTCTGTATGCGGCAATCTTGCCTACATAGTAGTTTATGTTGCCATTGCTCTTTTCGTTTTCCATTTTCTCTCTTGCTTCTTTGCGAAGCATATTGATGTCATCTTTCATTGCGTTTATCATTTCATATGTTCTAAGTGTCATTGTTTTGTTCTCCTCTCTTGTTTATAGTCTTATTATATCACACCTTGCGGATTTTGTCAAGCTTTTTCAGCACCTCTATGATATTTTTTTCATCATATGCAGTTCCGAACCAATTATCACGGTTTTGCTTTTCATCATCAAAGAGTATATCCTCAATATCACCGAAGTTATTTTTCGGCAGTCCGTAGGTTGTGATTATGATTTCATCAAAAATCTTGCCAAAGGTATCATTCAACCATTCTTTTTTTACTACTGCTACTTTTTTGTTAAAGGGCTTCTTGGCGTTCTTGGCAAGCCAAGTTATGACACCGATTTTCCAACCTTTAGCTTTCAGCTTATTGATAAGCCTTACAAATTCTTCTACATCAACAAGCGGTTCTGCCACTGCATAAGGGTGAGGGTTTGCATCAACAAGGTAGTTCAACCAATTGGGCACACCGTAGAAGTTTGCAAGAGTTCCGTCCATATCGAAGTAAATAGCTCTCATTTTTTGTTCCTCCGTTCCTTTGATGATACAAGTATACCACATTTAGGGTAATTTGTCAAGTGGTTTGTGAAAAAAAATTCAAAAATTTTTTCTACAAGAGTAGTATAATAAGAGCAATGCGGGCTGCTGGCGCGAAGTACGCACGCCAGCAGCCCGCCCAGGACTGCCGCCGCACTTTTGGAGGATTCTATGATTTTGTCAGTTGAGTTGCTCGCTTGGGACTCGAACCCAAATCATCAGCGTATGAGACTGATATCCTACCTATTAGAAGAGCCAGCTACGGTTCGGATTGGTTTAGAACCAATCCGACATCATTAAATCTGCAAGTTCAATAAAGTTTACATGTTCAATTGCTCGCATTGCCCAAGTATAAACATCACTGCTTGTATGATAGTTTGCGGAGAAGGCTAAGCTTTCTTGTACAACGTACTTAAGTTCATTGGCAAGGTCTGCGGTCATTGCTTCTTTATCTCCCTTGTAATCTTCAAGCATGAGTTCTGGGTCTGAATAGAAATCTTCAAGTGAAGAGTTTGAGAAAAATTCTTCTTGGCATTTATATGTTTCGTAGTTTGTAAATCCATTACACATTTTGTTTACCTCGTTTCTTTGTTTTGTAAGCTTATTATATCATAAAAGGGGCTTTTTGTCAACCCCTTTTATGAAATTTTTTTAACAAATTGCGGTGTACTTGTTATCGCAGCAGAAGAAACCGCCGCAGTTTGTTACGCACCACGCATATTCATCCTGAGAGAGAATCTCACCCGTTTCATCGTCTATTGTGTCTACCCAGGCGGTATACTCATAATAGTCGATATAAGGGAGTGTGCTTTTCAAGTAGTGCATTACATCGTCCAAGTTGTCAAAAGTTTCGTCTCCGATAACCTCGAAGCCTGTGGTGTCTGAAATCTGTACCGAGTATGTCATTTTTGTGTCCTCCTTGTTTTCCTTTGATGATACAAGTATAACATATTAGGGGATAAATTGCAATAGGCAAAATGTACAAAATTTGATAGAAAAATTTGTGGAAAATGCACAAAATGAACAACACGGCTCGGTTGCCAAAGTTACGCTGGCAACCGAGCCGCTCATTTCTGAACGACTCGGTTCTTCGCCTATATGTCCTTTCCTACTTCTACGAGCATATCCTCGGCAACCGCCTTTATGCTCATTTTCTTACCCAGTGCGTACAAGAGAAAATCTCTGTTTTCAGCTAGTGCGTTCTGCACTTTTTTTACTGCATATTCCCAGTTCTTAGCGGTGAACTCTGTAGGAAGCTTAACCAAGTTAGCGTTACGTCTGATTTTGTACATCATGTCTGTTTACCTCATTTCTTATTTTGTAATTAAATTATACCATAGATTTTTTCTTTTGTCAATAATTTTTTGAAAAATTTTTTTGTGTGGCGGTGGAGCCTTAGCCCCACACATCCCACATTTTATCAGTTTCACCTTTTGCGATGAAGTAAGTGTACTTGGTACCCATGTCCCAAGTTTCAGCACCACGCAGACGCTGTACATTTGTGCGGTATCCGTTAAGGTATGTTACAAGGGTAACACCGTGAACATCATCAAGCTCTGCAGGGTCATACTGACGGTATGCCATCTCACGGCAGTCAGCATTGTGGGTAAGCATTACCTCGGCGAGGTTGTTGCCTGTGGTGGTAACCGCATAGTCACCGTTGAAAGTGGTAGTAAGTGTGTACTTCATGTTTAAGTCCTCCATTCCTTTGATGATACAAGTATATCACAATATAGGATAGAAATCAATAGGCAGATTGCACAAAAATGCACGTAAATTTTTGTGGAAACTGCACAAAAGAGATCAAACGGACGGCTGCGCGAAAAAGCACCGCCAGCCGTCCGCCAAAAGAAAAGAGTAGGCGTTTCCGCCTACTCATATTCTACTGTCCAGTTGGTGACGTAGTAGTAACAGTCATCTTCAGGGTTGTACTTGTACAGGTCGATTCTGTGTCCTAATCTTGACCACTCTACTGCTTCTCTGTGGTTTGCGGTCATCTTATTTGTAACTGTGTCATGGTATGCCATTTCGGGACCCTCCTTTGTTTTTTGTAACTTTATTATATCACATTTCCATTGCTTTGTCAAGCATTTTTTCTAATTCTCTTCTGTTGCGGTATTGCCTATTAAGGGCACACCATACGCAAGAGCCGTGGTTGCGGCAAGTCTTATCAACTGCCTTGTGTCCTGTGTACTGTTTGCGGTGTTCTTTTCCGTGTTCAATTGCTTTATACATGCTCATTTTGCCGCCTCCTTTTTCCTGAGCCTAGCAGTATGCCAGGCTCATTTTTCTCCAGCCAAGAATTGAAATCTGATTGTGTGCCTTGCCTATTGCGAGTGCCTCACGCTTAAGCGTTACACGCTTGCTCAGGTCGATATACCATATGCCCTCGCTAAACCAGATACCGCAGTTTCCGCCGTATGACTTAATAGCCTTCATAGCTTCCCTTATGTCGGTGGTTTCAATGCCTTCGGTAGCAACCTGCCAGCCTGTCTTATAAGTAATGGGCTTGCCGTTCTTAAGGGTAAGTCCGCCGTTGTTTGTAATCTTGCGAAGTGTGCGAATGTTAATCATATTTTATATCCTCCGTTCCTTTACTGTACCTAAAGTATATCATATAACGGGATAAAAGTCAATATACAAAATGCACAAATTTTGGGGTAATCTTTTGTGGAAGTTGCACAAAAAGGAAAATGCGGCTGGCGGACAGCAAAAACCGCAGTCCGCCAGCCGCCCGAAACACAAAAAAGAGGCTTACTCAGCCTCTTTGGGAACGACTATGCGTTTTACCCTATAGATGCGGATTATGTTCTCCGCAGGCTCTATGGCGGTAGCCTTCTTCCAGGCTTCCCTCAGAGAGTGTCCAAACACGTTGAACGTGCAGGCACCGTAAGAGGTATCATTGTTGGTGGGGAGAGTATCGATTCTGAACATATACATAGGGCAAGTCCTCCATTTCTTTTGATGATATAAGTATACCACATTTCGGGCTGAAAAGCAATAGACATTTTGCACAAAATTCGGGGCGATCTTTTGTGCAACCTGTATAATAGAGACAAAGCGGCTGGCACACCTGAAAGACGCTCGTGTGCCAGCCGCCCAAAAGAGGGCTACCGCTATTTAGCGGTAGCATTTAGGACTCTGTTTGAATTCGTCTATGGCGATTTCCTTGTCTACACTCTGTGTACCTTCATTCCAAGTATAGAAGGCACAGAAACCAGGCACATCTCTTAAGTCATATCCCACTATGTAGCACTGCTCTATGCTCTCATCAATTGCGAACAAATTGCATACAGCTTCTTCAGCATCTTCAAGGAAGTTGTACTCGAAGATTTCATCGGTAGCAGAGTTTCTAAATACTCTACCATATCTGCATCCAGTGTGGGTAACAGTAATTTCATAGTACATCATATTGAATACCTCCGTATCTCTTAATCTAATAAGATTATAGCATATATCGGGCATTTTGTCAATAGGGTCTGATGAAAAAAGTTGAAAAATTTTGTTAGCCGAGGCCAACTATAGCCAAATGCGGGGCGTCGACCGAGTTGACAGAGGAAGATGCTCGGCGACGCCCCGCCCGCCTTACGGCTCAGTCTCAGTTTTAGAGGAAGTGGGCTTATGCCCACATCCTCTTTTATTTGGTAAGGGCTACTCGGCTACAAAGTAGTCATAGCCCTCCATGAGCAGGTCTCTATGATAAGTTCCCTCAACCCAATCGTAGCGAATGATGAACTTGCCATTGTAACCAAAGTTTCCGTCAATGTAGGTGGTGAATGGAACCTCTACATGTGCGGTATAGTTTTCATAAGTGGGTGCGCCGAAAGTTTCATCAAGCACATGGTCAACCTTTACAGCGTGCTGAACATATGCAATGTCAGCGTCAGCGGCGGTAGTGGTTACTGCCTTAAGTCCGTTTAAGATAGTTACATAAGTAGTCATAAAAAACCCTCCTATAATATGGTTTATTTTGTGAGGCGGCGGTTATGCCGCCTCATGTGGTTTAGTAAATGTGACGTCCGTCAACTACATAGTGAGTAAAAGTGTTTCCGTTCCAGTTGCTAGTGACGCGGCGAACAAAGTGAAGTTCACCATCAAAAGAGAGAGTAACAGCATTCTTGTCGGTATATCCGCCACAAGAACGGGTTGAAGTTGTGCAAAGGTACGCGGTAAAGCCGTATGCTTGCAGGCGACGTGCGGCACGCATAGCCTCGGCAAAAGTAGCATAGAACATGCTTGCGAAAGTAACGGGTGTCCAAACCTCAAACGTAGTTTTCATAAAATCCTCCAGTCCGCTCAATCAAGAGCTTATCTTTATTTTCTGAATTAAGTATATCACACAATATGCCAAAAGTCAACACTTTTTTATTGGTAATTTTCCACAAAGATCAAGGGTGCTTTTTGTACATTTTGCACAAATCGAAAAAAGCCTTTGTGCAAAGTGACGAAATTTCGGGCTGTTTTAGGCGGCTTTTTGTGCATTTTGTATATTGTGCAAGTTGCACAAAAATCGATCAGCTTAAAGGCGAATTTTTGTGCAAAGTGCCGAAATTTAAAAATTTTTTATTGTATATACAATTATGCAAAATGTCTGACAGATCAGCTGTATGAAGGTAATTGTCTATACAATTCCAAGCTGTATGCACAATTCGGCATATGCGGGAGAATTGTGTAAACAATTCCAAATCGTATAGACAATTAAAAAATATTGGGGGTAATTGTATATACAATTTGCGGCGCGCCTTCGAGGTTGACATAAGGGGACACGCGTGGGCGCGCCGCCGCATCCCGTACTTCGCCCTTTAGTTTTTAATGAGTGAGTCGGCTTATGCCGGCTCCCTCAAAAGCAAGAAGCCCGCTGCCTCAATCTTACGCACCTGCTCACTTGTTGCGGCTATAGTTCCGCAATATGAGCCCCTATAATAAACTCTAAACATTTTAAAATCCTCCTGTATTTTTATATATTTCGGTTTTTGAAAGAGAACCGAAAAACTCTTTATTGCTTTATTGATAAAGACTTTTTTGTCTTGCTATTGTGCAACGATGTGCAAATTTTATTGAAATTCCTATATTATTCACATATAAATCACAACCTTTGTAATATGGTACCCAGTCCTTAACCCACTTTTGACCGTGATATTCTGTTATAGCCCTTTCAAACGCCTCACCTAAACAACAGCATTTTTTTGTTCTGTCTATAAATGTAATAAGCTCATCAATTGTACAAAAGTATGTGCAATTTTTTGATTTTAATACTTTTCTTTTTATGGTTTCAGTGAAGTTCATTCTTAAGTTTCCTCTATCCATAAAAAGAGATTTTTTAATAAGCTTTTTAGTTTTCCACATGTAAATGTTATCATGGTATAAAAAACCTATTATATACATGTCATTCTTTCGGTTTCCGTTATACTTTGCAATTGCTACGTTTAACGATGTTATCATTGTATCACCTCACAATCTTTTGCGGTTTTTAAAGGAAAACCGCAAAACCTGCGTAATTTTTACCAACGAGCAAATAAACCGTTGCAATTTTTAAAGCTGTTATTGAAAAAATCATAAACTTTGTCAGTGTTTTTGCACTGATTGCCAAAATATGTGTATTTTCGGTTTACCCTAATTGTACCGTCTAAATTGAAATCATAAACAACCTTATTGATAATATAATCATGTTTGTTTTCCTTTATCGTTTCAATTGTAACAGATACACAAACAGCGCCATAGTCACCGATTTCACGAGCAAGCTTCAATGCTTCGCTCAAGCTTGCACATTCCTCTTTTTTCAATGAAACACGAAAACCGTATTCCATTGTATAGCTTACCTTGTAACTTGTTTTAATTGTTGCCATAAAATCCACCTTTTTAACCTTTCCTTGTGTATTCCGTGTGGCGTTAAACACGCCACACGTTTATAATTTCATAGTTTTCAAAATGTTCAAAAATATCTTCCCACCGTTCTTCCGAAAGATAATTATTCAAATAATCATCATAACATTCTACTATTGCAACGGTTTGTTCAATATCGTCCAAGCTTGAAAATTTGATATTGTACCAAGTAGAATCAACCTTAACGTATACCGCTGTAATGGTAAAGCTTTCCAATTCTTCAGACGTGAAAGCATCAAAACAGTTTGCAAAGTCCTGACCCTCTTCGCCGTCAGGTGTCATAAAATCATACATGATTTTGTAACCATAGTGCACGCTATAGCGTCCCATAATTTCCTTAAATTCATTCAAGTTTACATTTGTGTTTGCGTTCATAAAATCCACCGTTTTAACCTTTCGTTTTTTTGTGTGCCTTGTTTTAAAAGGCAATTATAAAATATCACATATTTTTCTATTTGTCAATAGTTTTTAGAAAAAAAGTTAAAAAATATTTTTGCGGCGGCTTTTGGTTTGTGTGGGTGCGTTTATAATATGGATTTTGTAACAGATATATATATAAATAGGCGGGGGGCGGATCGTGGGAAAAATGGCAGAGTTAGCATAAGATAATCATGAGTCGCCCCAATCCCCGACTGAAATTTTTTTTCAAAAATTTCAATGACTGAAATCTTCTCTCAATTTACAGAAAAAATAAAAATAACTAAAATAACAGCTTGCATTTCTAGAAAATTTTTGGTATAATTAGTTTAAGAGTAAAATAAAAAAAATATATAAGGAGCACACATGATACTGAAAAACGACCTAAAGACCCCCGAGGAGAGAGTCGCCTATGTAACTCAAATCTGCGAAACCACTCCTCAGGAAGAATTAACCCCTCAAGTGTTGCTTGCCTTATCTGACTATATAATAGAAGCAATCCCCAAGGCGGAAAAACTTAAACATACCATAATAACCAAAAACCGCCAGAAACACATCAACCGCCGCGAGACCTCATATCAAGGAACTGCGGACAAGCTTGAAGGCGGTGAAGATGCTATGTTTAACATTATAACAGATAGCGGGCCCGAGCAATACCTAGACCATAAGGAAGATGAACCCTTTACCCAAGCTCTCTTAGACTCTTCCCCAGAACTGCGGGAACTCCAGGCAAACATCTCCTCTATCGAGGCCCAAATACCCGACGCTACCGGCCGCCGCAAATTCCTACTAAAGCGGCAAGTGATAGAGATGCGGCAGGAGCAATATGTCATCCGCGCCTCTCTAATTCAACCTGTCCGTTGTACATCAGTCACTCGCGCCTTCGCGCACTTAGACCTTAGTGAAAATATAACTGTACAACCAGATGGAACTCTTATAACAGATGGCATATGTTCACTATACAACCCCCGCCACGTTGCGGCAATCCTTCATAATTACGAAGCCCTTCTTCTTCAATCTAAGGGGAAATTTAACTCTGACTCTTGGTATTTTATGATGGATTTTAAAAAACTTTTTGAAAAAGACTATGCGGCGGCTGCACCTATGTATTTTGATATAGCCATGCTCAAAATAAATGGCTATTCCAACACACAAATACAGGCGGAAATCCGCAACAAATACAACGTCCTTCATTCTCTTGAATACATCTCCACCCTTTGGACAACTAAAATACCTGCGGCAATCGCTGATCTTGCGGTGGCGCAATACCTTGATTGGTATTACCTGAATCAAGCTAAGGGGCGCTATAAAAAATGCAATAGGTGTGGACAAATTAAATTAGCCCTTCCCCGCTACTTTTCAAAAAATGCAAGTAGCAAAGATGGTTTCTATTCCATTTGTAAGGAATGTAGGAACAAGAAAGGAAAGTAAAAAATGGCAGTTGTGAAAAAATATTGTCCGCGCTGCAATCGTGAGATGTCAGACGTAAAATTCTTTACATTGCGGGGTGGGGAAAAATTTGAATTATGTAAAGAATGTACATGCGCCCATGTAGATAACTTTGATGAAAAGACTTATCTCTGGATACTGCAGAAGGCGGATGTTCCTTATGTACCAGATGAATGGGCAACTATTCGAGATAAGGTAATACAAGAGAAAGGTTATGAAAACTTATTAAACACTTCTGTTGTAGGTAAATATCTCTCTAAAATGAAGCTCACACAGTACAAGAATAAGCGGTGGGCGGATTCGGAGAGTATGCAGGCGGAAAGGCAGGCAGCAAAGCAGGCACTGCTAGAGCAGGCTGAGAATAGAAAGCAAGATGCAAAAGAAAAGCTAGATGCTGGTTCTATAACTCAAGAGGAATATGATATAATTACCTCAGCGCCTGAGATAAAAGAGGAAGAACATTTACCACCTCCTACTCCAGAACAGATTGCGGGATTCGGAGATAGGGAGGGTGCCATTCAGCCAGTCTCCTCATTAGATTTATTTAATGAGAATAATTTTATTCCTGAAGATGAATTACCAGACCCCGCAGCAGAATTAACTCAAGACGAGAAGATTGAATTGGCTATGCGGTGGGGACGTTTGTATTCCCCTCAAGAGCTTCTTTCCCTTGAAAAATATTATCAAGAAATGCAAGCGTCATTTGATATACATGATGCAGATACTATGAACACACTTCGTCTATTGGCTAAGACGGTACTTAAGATGGACCAGTCTCTAGACCGAGGTGATACAGATACCTATTTAAAACTATCTAAGGTGGCGGACATGCAACGCAAATCCGCCAAATTTACAGCAGCACAGAATAAAGCAGATAATATTAATGTGTTTGACTCCGTTGGTGCGGTGGTTGCCTTATGCGAAAAAGAACAACATTTTATACCGAGATATGTACCAGATGATAAATATCCATTAGATAAAATTGATTTAACGCTAAAGGATACGCAGACTTACCTCTATAATTTAGTTACTGAAGATTTAGGTTTCAGTCAGCAATTGGAAAATGCAATTAAGACTCTACAGAATAGAAAACAAGCGGAAGAGCTTACTGAGAAAGAAATAGAGCTAGACAGTTATTATAATGCAGATAGAAAAATTCTTGATGACGAGTCTTTTGAAGATTTCTATGAATCTATTGAAGAACAGAGGGCGGCAGACGCTGGTATTGTGGCTACCTTAGACCTTTCTAAACAGGAGGAGTAAGATGGCATTAAAAGATTTAATAAAGATTGATGATAGCTTAAGAAAGATTGGTATTTCTCAAGAACGATTAGAAGCTATAATGCCAAGGCTTAGAGAACAATTTGCCTTTTGGCGAGAGTATCCAGATTTATTTGTAGATTTTATGTGTGGTATAGATGAAAAAACTGGAGAAAAAACAAAAGAGACTTTAAACTTATTCTTTTATCAGCGAGTTTTCATGCGTGCTATAATGCGGCATAGGCTAGCTTATTGTACGTATCCCCGCGCCTATTCAAAGTCATTTCTTAGCTTCTTAGTCTTAATAATTAGATGTGTCCTTTATCCTGGAGCTCAATTATTCGTTACTACTGGCGGTAAAGCGCAAGCAGCTAGTATTGCAAAAGAAAAAGTTAATGAAATTTGTAAACTTGTACCTGGTTTACACAATGAAATTAACTGGACTAGAGGCGCATCTAAGGAAAGCCGCGAATATGTAGAATATGTATTTAAGAACGGCAGTAATTTAGCGGTTGTTGCTACTAGTAATGCAACTAGAGGTCAACGTAAAACTGGCGGACTCCTGGAGGAGGTCATCTTGATAGATGGGCAGCTTCTCAACGAAGTAATTATTCCGCTTATGAACGTTGATAGATTATTACCAGATGGAACTAGAAATGAAGCAGAACATATAAATAAAAGTCAAGTATATATAACTACAGCAGGATTTAAGCAGACTTTCGCTTATCAGAAGCTAATTGAAATAGTTATTCTTCAATTGATTAATCCTGAAGATGCTATTGTACTTGGCGGGACATGGCGGGTTCCGGTGCTTGAGCATCTGCTCTCTAAGAACTTTGTTAATGAGCTAAAAGATGCTGGAACATATAATGAAGATTCGTTCGCTCGTGAGTATGAAAGTCACTGGGTAGGAGACTCAGAAAACGCCTTCTTCTCATCAGATATCTTCGATAAAAATAGAATATTGCTACAACCAGAATATGAATATTCTGGAAGAACTTCTAAATCTGGCTATTATATTCTATCAGTCGACGTAGGACGTAAAGGATGTACCAGTGAAGTGTGCGTATGGAAGGTAACGCCGCAAGTGCAAGGAGCTAGTATTAAAACATTAGTTATGCTTTATTCTTTTGATGAAGAGCACTTTGGTTTGCAAGCAGCTCAACTTAAACGTCTTTATTATAAGTATAAAGCTAGACGATTAATTATAGATGCTAATGGTCTTGGTATCGGTTTAGTAGACTTTATGATTATTCCTACATTAGACCCTCAGACTGGAGATACATATCCTCCTTTTGGCGTAGATAATGATGAAGATGGAACTTATAAAAAATTTAAAACTCCAGACATGGAACAAAATGCAATGTGGCTTATAAAAGCTAATGCCCCGATTAATACTGAAGCTCATACTAATGCTCAAACTCAATTGTCTAGTGGAAAAGTAAAAATGTTGATAGACCAAAATACAGCAAAAGCTAAATTGTTAGCTACAAAACGTGGACAAGAGATGACAGTAGAAGAACGTAATAAATATTTACAGCCTTTTGTTATGACTTCAATATTAAAAGAGCAAATGGGTAACTTAATAGAAGAAAATGAAGGAATTAATATTATTCTTAAACAAAAAAATAAATCAGTTTCAAAGGATAGATTTTCAGCTTTTGAATACGGGTTATATTATATCAAGCTAGAAGAAGATAGTAAGAAACGTAGAAGGGGCAGTAGACTTGCAGATATGTTATTCTTTAATTAAATTTTTGGACAAATTCTGTTAAAGACTAATATATAATTTTAATATAAAATATGAATTAATAAAGGTGAAGAAAAATGAAAGCTTCAAGAGGTGAAATTACTATTTGTGAAATCTTAACACAAAATGGTATGGTTTTTAAAGAAGAATATAGCTTTCCAGATTTAGTTAGTGCAACTAATGTACCACTTAGATTTGATTTTTGTGTTTTTGATGACGATGGAGATATTGATTTTTTAATTGAATATCAAGGTATTCAACATTATCAGCCAAAATCAAAATTTGGTGGCTTAGCTGGTTTAGCAAAACAACAGTATCATGATATGCAAAAACGTGAATACTGTAAAAAACATAATTTAAAACTTGTAATTATTCCTTATACAGATGAAGGAAAATTAAGTTATGACTATATTATGCGGGCGGCGGGATATTGAGGCCGCCTGTAAGAAAGAGGGTGTATAATGGCGACTTTAAAAAATATAATAGAAATGCCACAGGCATCTCCGCAGCGTACATATAAAGACTTAAAGATAAGTAATTATGACACTGTAAAAGATGCCACTATACCAACCTCCGCCTTAAAGAGAGCACAACCTCGTTTTTCAGATAAAGAACAAATTTTAAGAGCTATCATGGGTTATGACTATGATTTCTTAAGACAAGTTTCTAACTTCTTTTCCATTGCTAGTGGTATATACCAAAGATTATGTAAATATTTAGCTAATATGTATAGATTTGATTGGTATATTACTCCATATTTCCCAGAACATAAAAATCCTAAAGCAATTGAAATGATGGCTGGAAATCGAGAACTTACAAAAGAAGAGCAAAAAAATGTAGATAAATTCTTTGAAGCGCTTGACTATATGGATAATTTTGAAGTTAAGAAAAAATTTCAAGATATTGCTTTAAAGGTTATAAAAAATGGTGTTTATTATGGCTATTTAGTTGATGCAAAAGATAGAATGATGATACAAGAATTACCTATTAAATATTGTCGTTCTAGATTTGACCATTTGGGTAAACCCGCAGTAGAATTTAATCTTCAATATTTTGACTCAGAATTTAAAGATGAAGAAGCACGAAAGCAAGTTTTTAAATTATTTCCTGAAGAATTTAAAAAAGCTTACGATAGGTGGAAAAAAGGTAAAGTAGAACCTATATTTGAACAAGGCTCTGAATGTTGGCATCTTTTAGATGTTGATAGAGCTTTTAAGATTAATGGTGGCGGCGGGGCAGGAGATATGCCAATGTTAATTGCCGTTATACCTGCTCTATTGGATTTAGAAGATACGCAAGGGCTTGCCGCCAAGAAACTGCAGCAAGAGCTTGTTAAATTAGTAATTCAAAAGCTTCCATTGGATAAAAATGATGAAATGGTTTTTGACCCTGATGAAGCTAGAGATATTCATAATAATGCAGTTAAAATGGTTGCTAATGCTATTGGTGTAGATGTTTTAACTACCTTCGCAGAAGTTGCGGTTGAAAGTTTATCTGATACTGGACAGTCTAGCGTAGCAAAAACTGTATTAGACTCTGCAAAAGATAATGTATTTGATGAGGCGGGTGTATCTCAGATGCAGTTCAACTCTGAAAACTCTATATCTCTTGAAAAGTCTATTTTAAATGATGAAGCTTCTCTTTATAATATGGTATTACAATTAGAAAGATTATTAAATGATATTATGGAATTAAAATTTAATAATCATAAGAAATGTTGGTTTAAAGTTCAAATACTTTCTACTACTATTTACAATTATAAAGAGATGAGTAAATTATATAAAGAGCAAACTCAGTTAGGTTTTTCTAAGATGTTACCTCAAGTTGCTCTTGGACAATCACAAAGCTCTATTTTGGCAAATGTTAAATTTGAAAATGAAATGTTACAGCTTTGGGATTTATTCATTCCTCCTCTTATGAGTTCTACTATGTCTGGTGATTTCTTAAATAATAGAACAGAAGGAACTGGAAAAGGTAGTAGTAAGAGCGTTGGCGGCGGAGGTTCCGCAGAGATTCCTACTGAAGAAAAAGGTAAGGCTGGACGTCCTACTAATGAATCTCAAGGTAAGCCTACTACTGAAAAGACCGCGGCTAATAAGGAAGCGCAGTAATTAAAATTTTTTATAATTTTTTGGACAGACTTTTATAATCGAGTCTGTTCAAAAATTATAAATAGTGAAACAAAATTAAAAAGGAGAGAAAACTCATGCCAAATTTTCAAGCTATTAGCAATCCAGAGTTTTTAAATCTTCAACCATTAGATGTATCTCCTTTTATTTCATCTGTTGATATAAAAGTTTTTTATTTAGGTAAAAATGATAATGGTTCCTTTATTGATAAAGAGACTGCTACAAAAATGGGTAAAACTTTACGTGGTAATCCTATTGTAGGTTGGTATGATAAAGAAACTCAAGATTTTGTTGACCATGGTGAAGAATGGATACTTAATGGTAAAGGTTTTACTGAAAAATGTTTAACTCAGCCTTATGGTTTTGTTGCTCCTGATGCAGAGGTTTGGTTCCAATGGTTTAGTGAAATAGATAGAAATACAAATAAACCTGTAAACAGAGAATATTTAATGACTAAAGGTTATTTGTGGACTGGACAATTTGAAGAAGCTGCACAGGCTTATAAAGAAGGAAAAGGCCAGTCTATGGAGCTACATGAACCTACATTAGAAGGTTCTTGGGATTTAGACCCCAATTCTGGTTATGAACTTTTTATTATAAATGATGCAAAAATTACAAAATTATGTATGTTGGGGGATGCGGTTGAGCCTTGTTTTGAAGGAGCAAGCGTAACTGCTAGTACATCTTTTTCTTTTGGAAATGATAATTGGGAAAATAAAATGCATACTATGATAAAAGAGTTAAAATTTGCATTAGAAGGAGATAAAGCGATGACAGAAGAAAAAAATTTGGACGAACTCGTTCAAAATGAAAGTGATACTTTTGAAATTCATACAGAAGGAGAAAATCCTTCAATTGAAACTTCTGCTGTAGCGCCTGAAACTACTTTTGATGATGGCGGAGAGGGAGGAGAATCTGGTGAAAGTGGAGAAACCGCTGAAAGTGGCGAAACTACTGAAACAGGAAACACAGAAACTGGTAACGGAGATAACTCTAGTTCTGATAATGATGACGATAAGGGTGATGACGATGATGACCAGGATGATGATGAGCCTACTCCCGAAGAGCAGGAAGAATTAAGAGATGGCACTATGAATGGTGCTAAAAAAGAGTTTAGTCAAGAAGATGTAGATACCCTTCAGTCTACTATCGATGAATTACAAGCTAAATATACTGCTTTAGAAGAAGAAGCTAAAGAATTAAGAGAATTTAAACTATCAGTTGAAAGAGTTGAAAAAGCTAATAAAATTGCTGAATTTACTTCTTTAACAGAAGAAGATGTAGCAGAAATTAAAGAAAATATTGATATTTATTCTCTTGATGATATTGTAGCAAAATTAGCAACTTTATGTTATAAAAAAGGTGTTAATTTTACAAAAGAAGTAGAATCTGAGAAACAAGAAGATTCTAATGAAGCTGAGGCTACTTTTAACGTAAATACGGAAACTTATCTTCCGGAATGGGTTAGAGCAGTAAAAGAAACACAAGAATCAATGAATTAATTATAGGAGGAAACTTAAAATGGCTACTTTAAAAAGAAAAGGCTTTGGTCAAGTAGAACCTAATCACCTTTCAGCTCCTAGAAATGGTCATGTTTATGGACAACTGCCTGCAAAGAGTACAATTAATATTCTTGAAAATGGTCAGTTCGTAAAATATGATTATGCTAATGGTGAGTGTAATTTTACTGGTGATGGCCCTTGGATGTTAGTCTATAATGAAGAAAAATTATATGATGAAAGAAAACAGGCTCATAAAGATTGGGCTATGAAAAAGGATGATTATGTAAAAGGAGAAATGACTCCTAGAGTATTCTTGCTTGAGCCTGGCGATATTTATACTACTAACTGCTTTGAGGCTAATACTGATGACACTTCTGAAACTACTGGTGTATCTGTAGCAGTTGGTAACTATTTCACACCTGGTACAGCTGGCTATCTTGTAGCTGGAACAACAGCTTCCGCAAGTCCTGTACTTAAAGTTGTTAAGTATTACACAATGCCTGATGGTCAAGATGGTGTAAAACTTCAGGTAATTAAATAAGGAGGATTGAACGATGGCTTTAAATAGAGAAAATTTATTCGCATTAGCTAGTAAAGTAGCCAAGAGAAATCCTTCCGCTACTTTTAGCTTTGAAGGTGAGACTCTCACCTATGCAGCTGCTGAAGAAACATTAAGAAATGAACTTCGTGAGCTGTCAAAAGATTATAGAACTTATAAAGAGAATCAGAATACTATCTTTGCTTTAGTAGAAAAAGTTCTTACAGATACTCTTCCTGTTGATGTAAAAGCTCAGTATGGAATGTTTGCAGATGTTTCTACTATTGCTCAAGGTGATAAAGCAGTATTCACTCAGAGAATTACTGAAGATTCTAAGAGACGTGCTAAAAAGAACTTCGTTACTAAAGTTGGTCTTGCTGGTAGATATGAAGTATTCATGCTTGATGGAAAATCCATTGAAGTTCAGATGACTGCATATGGTGGAGCAGCAAGAATTGGTCTTGAGGAGTTTCTTGATGGTCGTTTCACATTTGATGAATTTATCAATATCATCCGTGAAGGTATGGCTGAGAAGGTTTATGATGAGATTATCGCAGCTCTTGATGGTATCGTTGCTGCAATGGTAATTTCTGGTACACCTAACTATCAGACAGAAACTGCTTTCGTTGAGCAGACAATGGATGACTTACTTGCAATTGCAGATTCTTATGGCGGAAGCTCTACTATCTTCTGTACATACAGATTTGCTGCTACTATGGTTCCTCAGACTGGTTGGGTTTCTAACGAGATGAAGAACACTAAGTGGAATCAGGGTTATCTTGGTTCTTACAAAGGACACAATGTAGTTGTTCTTAAACAATCTTTCGTTGATGAAAAAAATACTACTAAAGTATTGAACGACCAGATTGCTTATATTATTCCTAATGGCGCTGAGAAGCCCGTTAAGATTGTATTTGAAGGACAAGCACAGGTTAGAGAAATTGAGAACAATGATGATTGGTCAAGAGATTTCCAGACTTATCAGAAATTCGGCGTAGCTGTTGTTGGTTTAAACAATGGATTCTGCGTATATGAGAATTCAAGCCTGTAATTAATTTTATAGAGATAGAGGGGTTGCATCAAGCAACCCCGCTATTTTTAGATATTTTGGAGATAAAAGGAGAAAAAAATGAGTGATATTAAAGTAATTGAAGTTACAAATAGAGCTTCACATAAAGTTGGGTATTCTTTACCAGATTTAGGTATTCATAGAAGTTTTGAGGGCGGCGAGACTAAAAGGCTGCCTCTAGATGAAGTTCAGCAATTAGCTTGGACAACTGGCGGAATGAGATTAATGGAAAAATATTTGATTGTACCAGATGAAAAAGCAAGAGAAAGTATTTTTGGTAAGATAGAAGTTGAACCTGAATATCTATATAGTAAAGAGGATGTAAAAAGAATTGTATTAAATGGAACACTTGATGAATTAGATGATTGTATTACATTTGGGCCTGCGGGTATTAAAGATTTAGTTGTGGAAGTGGCAGTTGAAAATAATCTTGCTGATATGAATAAACGTAAGTTAATTTTTGATAAAATTGGCTATAATATTACTAAAGCAATTGAGATTAAAGAAGAGACTGCGGAAGTTGCTCCTGCAGTAGATGATAAACCTAAAAGACGTGCTGCTACACCAGCTGCACCCGTCCGCAAGGCTGCAAAACCTACATGGGATTAATAATGTAATAGATAAGGAGGAGCCGCATGGATACACTTACCGCCTTCTCTACTGTTTATAATTCATTTTTAAATAAATGCACTGATGATATGTATATGGAAATGACTGAGGAAGATACTGAAAAGATGTTGAAAAAGCTCTTAATTAGTGCTATTCATTGGTTTGAGTTTCCTAGACATGACATTAGCAATTATGATGATGAGGCAGAAGTTTTTAATATTGAACTAACAAGAGAAGAAGTTAATATTATTGCTACTTATATGGTAGTAGAATGGCTTGGTCAACAATTAGCTCATATTGACCTTGTTAGGGAATTGTATAGTGGAAGTGATTTTAAATTTACTTCACAAGCTAATCATATTTCTAAATTAAATGCTTTAAGAGAGCAATATAAACAAGAAGGTTTACATCTTCAACGCTTATATAAGAGACATAAATATGTAGCTGATGAAGGTAAATATTATTCTACTATGCCATTGATAATGGAGTATAATAAAAGTAATTTGCCAGATGTTGATTATAAAAAACTTAGAGAAGACTAATTCTCTTAATATAGATATTAATGACCAAGCAAAAAATAATTTTGAAAGATTGCGTAATCAAATCTTTAAGCTGTTACCTAATAGAGAAGAGGGCGTTGACTGGATACGTCCTCTTGATACTATTATAGTAGAAATTTGTGGTATGTATAGAATACTACAAGGGCAGCAAGATTTGATATTTTCTTTATTGTGTAAGTTAGAAGGCTTATATGTTCTTGATGATTATGAACATTTTAATCTGTTTAGAAGAACAATTTTTGAGTGCTTAAACCTTTTAACCGAAGTGGAAAAGCGATGTTAGATAGAAGTGAATTGTCAGCTAGACTTTCTTATCACGGCGGCCGTCATCAAGAAAGCCGTATGCAAGATGGAAAGTTACATGCTTTAAGGCGAGCTTTAATTTATTCTTATCAAGGTTGTACTATTCAATTGGCTGACGGTAGAGAGTTTAGAGCTTTAATAAATCCAGTAAAAAATTCAGAGGATAAAGATTTAAAACAAATTTCAATTCCTTATAAAGATATTTGTTTAAATTCTGATAAACCTAAAGGA
>Ga0247611_10002361_pt1 | contig 30621 bp, 39 predicted proteins | sample 177DNAGHGhighgp2_FD_192422 | JGI IMG/M metagenome (GOLD analysis project Ga0247611, IMG submission 192422) | Sheep rumen microbial communities from Palmerston North, Manawatu-Wanganui, New Zealand - 1770 DNA GHGhigh gp2 | ecosystem: Host-associated > Mammals > Digestive system > Stomach > Rumen... | reverse complement strand
CAGAGGTAAACGATGAGCGCAATGAACCATAAACTTGCCGTGGATCAGTATATCCAGAGGCACTTTGATATCGGCCCATTCAGATTTGCCGAAAGAGGCATATGTAATGGATGCAAACAGCTAAGATTGCTTATTCATCATGATTTATTCACTCTCCAGTCGTTCTGTTATGATTGTTTTGCAAAGCGTAGCTGTGAGGAGGCTATGGCTCACGGAGATATGAGGAACCAGTACTGGAAATTCCTTGTGAGTATAGGAAGAAACAAGATGGTTGAAGATTTGTTGTATGAGTACGATCCGTCAATAGACATCAGACCACCGTTTAAGCCAGATGATGAGGAGGTTGTAGATGAAGAAGATTGAAGTACGTCTGCCTACTAATGCTGAAGACAAAGAATTTGAGGAAATGTTAGAGAATATCAACAAGAACCGTGATGAAGCTATGCGCCGTGCGCATACTAACATGGCTATAGCCCAGAATAAGATGCTCTGTGAGATGATGATACACCACGGTGACTATGATTGCCGTAACTACGACTTGAAGTTCTCTCATGAGTATCATGCGGACACTGGTTGTATAGACATGAGCTTCTACTTCGAGTATCACCCGAAGGATAACCAGCCATTAGAGGCTTTCCAGCTTAGAAGGGCTGAGCATATTATGAAAACACTTCAATTCTATGGTGATTACAATCTGGATCATTATAACATTGAAGACCGTGTTGATGAGAACGGAAAACCTTATGATTGCAGAATTTACTATGGAATAAAGGAGCAAGCATGATAATCTGCGATAAATGCAAAAATGGAAATTCGGATAGAGAAGCCATAATCGGTGATAGAACATATCACGATAAAGTGGGAACCGTAACATTCTCCTTTGACAGATTTGTTGAAGCCGGAGATAAGTCTTATCCAAGGCATCACGATCTTACATTAGATCTTTGTCCTAAGTGTCAGGAGGAGTTCATTAAATCTATTCTTGGATATCTACCGTGGGTTGACTAGAATGAATATTCAATGCTTACTGGAATCAGGATTGTTGATTGAAAACGGTAACGGCACTTATATGACAGCATCCTATAAGGACTTGCTATCATATCATAATGCCGTCAATCCAGACCATACCGTGACCCTTGGAACGTTCAAGACATATGCCAAAAGACATAATTGGAAGACAAAGTCTCAATTAAGCGAAGACGATGAACCTGTCGAGGATGACTACAACTAATTTTGCATCCAAAAATACAACTTTAAAATGAAGCGCAACTTCTTGTATTTCCATTGAGGTATACGATGTCATTTAAAAACCATTATACAAAGCAGATAGAAATAGGATACTCTGATTCAGAGTGGATCTATCTATCAAAGCCTGAAAGGATTAGAGTGAACAGGAAGACGCACTCATTTGAGAAGCTTGTCGGCGGGAATTACGTGGATGCAACATTTACATTCATGGGAACTAAGAAGTACAAGTATCCTGCTCTTAGCATTAATACCATTCTCTGGAGTGTTCCTAGAATCTTGGCTACATTGTTCGTACCTAACCCGAATAATTACAGATTCGTATATGCCAAAGATCCATTTGATACTGATACTATGAAATGGGTGAAGTCTCCTTGTCAAACGGAGAAATTTGACAAGATAACGAAGCTTAGAGATAGGGAAGAATCCCTGACTGGTATTCCTTCCCATACGCTTGAGTACTTTAGGGCATACAATGCAATTAAAGGCGCAGATGGCCTTACAAATACTCAAAGGTACGTAGCCAGAAAGCGGTCTATGGGACTAGTTCTACTGAAGAAGAGAATGAGCCCTATCGGACATCAGGTATGGATCACTCCTGAGCTCAAGTCTAAGATTGTAGAAGCTATGAACAATGGCACTATAAACAATCCTGCTGTAAAGGCTAAGCTCATTGAAGAAATAGAAACTATGCCGAGAAAGAATAAGATGTACAAATCATTCCAAGAGGAGCTTTGCAAATGAAAGCAGTAAAGAAACCTGTCACGATTGAATGTTTCCAGTATGACGGAGACCTTAAGGACACCAATGGCGAATTCTATGTCTGTCCGTGGGCTGTAGAAGCATTCCAGAACGGCACTATCTATTTTAAAGACCAAGGCGAGATGTATATCAAGACCTTGGAAGGCGACCATCATGTCAGCGTTGGTGATTACGTCATCCGTGGTGTGAATGGAGAGCTGTATCCTTGTAAGCCGGATATCTTTGAGAAGACTTACGATATCATAAAATAACCTTAAACTGGAGAATAACATATGGAAATCCAAAAAACTTTTGGTTGGGCTCTGGAGCAGTTGAAAAATGGTCTAAGAGTCCGTAGAAAAGGCTGGAACGGTAACGGAATCTTCTTGGAACTTCAAGTTCCTGACGAAAAGTCCAATATGACTCAGCCGTATATCTTCATCGATACCACTGGTCTTCAGACCACTAATCCCAATGCTCCCAAGGGTCGTGTACCTTGGTTTGCTTCGCAGACGGATTTGCTGTGCGAAGATTGGGAAGTCATTGAAGATTCTGACGATGGATTTTGTTCAGTCTTTCAGGTAATCAGACCTGATGGTACGAACAGTTCCTATCATCCTAAGACGAAGCTAGAATCTGACACCCTGAAGAAATTGACTCAGCGTGAAAGATGGGATCTCCTCGAAAAGTGGAGAAAGGAAAGCTCCCTTGATAGCTTCATTCGTAGGAATGGGAAGTAGTAGAGCCTGTATGATAGATGCTCAATGGTAGGCTGGACTTCGGTCTAGTCTACCATTTTTCTATGAAGTTAACTTCTTAATGTAGAAAAACAAGGAGTCTAAGATGGGAATCATCACTGTTATCTTCATTATCTGCCTTATTTTGGCGGTGTCTAACACGATCTGCAAGATCTATTCTCTTGCTGATAAGAATGACATCAAGACAGGTTCTCGCTTAGTCAAAGCAGTAATCTTTGTGTTCATGGTTGCTGGTCTTATATATTGTCTTCCTGTATTTCCTGCAGGTATTCTTGGATAGGAGTATACTATGAGTATAGCCATAACCATAGGAATCATGTTCCTTCTCTTCGGATTTATACTATTCATGAGAGAAGATTTCCCGATTGACAACATCTTTGAAGAATTACACCCTCGGTCATATCTCTTCATAGGAATCACTGTTCTTATAAACTGTCTGGTATATTACCTGATTCATAAGTAGGAGAACATCTGTAAATGAGGGTGAACATTTCTTGCAACTACTGCGGATGCTCTGATAGGCGTACATATTTCATGCTTACGCTTACCAGCATCAATGACAGGTCTGACACATGCACGAAAATAATCTGTGATAAATGCACTGATCGTTTGGGTCTTACCCTAGATGCAATACTCACTAAGCGTGACGTGGATGATGCACTGAAAGAGATCGAAGATGATCTCTTCGAGGAATAAAACAAAACAGGAGAATTGACATGGACGAATTTAAAGGGACTCTGCTGTGTATACTGGTTACAATACCTATAAGCTTAGGTACTTACTTCTTAACAAAGCATCTGGACAAACAAAAAGACCAAGAAAAGGTCGTAGAAGCTAGAATAGAACACTGTATGTACGGAGGAGATAGTGACATATTAGAGCAGGTAAAGAACGAATGGAAGTCTGATCATCCATTTTTAGAAGATACCCTGCTAAGAATAGATACTCTTGGATATGATGTAATATGCACAGCCAATTCTAAAAGCCTTGGGTTCTTCGTATGCAAAGATAATCTATACAATCTTTTATCTAGTGGAGAAAAAGATTCTAGAGCTTTTTTCATGTCTCAACGAGAATACCTAAAGGAATATTACCTAAAGGAATATTGCGACGAAGCAAAGATATTCTCTAACAGAAAGTGTAAAAGACTGTATAATACCACTAAAGTATACTCCAACAATGGGGGATACAGAAGCAAAGAAGCGTGGGAAGAGGCTTCGGTGAAATACGCAAAGGGCAAATTCAAACAATCAACATTTGAGGAAAAATGCGAGACTAAATACAGAAATCCTCTTAACTAAATAATGAAAAACATAGAGGAAAATATGCAACCTATTAAAGACGCAACAGATCCGAATAATTTCAAGCCTAAAGAAACAAGTGTAGATCTCACAGCGAGTCAGATCGCCTTAGCTGCCTATGTGAATTGCTTCGGCAACCTCATTGACAGTACTCTGGTAGAATCTGGACACGAAGAATTGATCTCTAAGATCCAGCCTACATTGTTGAAAAAGGTCATGGAAGAATTCGCCTTAGCAAAGAACCCCGAAGATTTGTATCCATTCTTAAAGGCTTGTGGGGCTCTTAAAACATCAGACAAAAACAAGTTAAAGTACCTTAAACCTGCTCTCAAGATTGGTATGAAGATTGCTAACATGGTGTTTAAGGTTGAATAAATACTCTCCTGTTGAAAACTGACTCATTCCTTCGGGAATGAGCCTTTTTATTAAAAAATCTCTCTAGGCGTTAACCTAGAGAGACTATAGTCTAACCTAAACCACTGGAGATGTGGCCACTTAATAGTTAAGTAGATTCTCCGTATCACTTGTCAGTGATCGTGACGGTCGTATCTGCCTGAATGTTAGATACAGTCAGATAGTTATGATTGTCAGCTTCTGTAATTGTACCGGAAGAGACTTCAACATCAGCAGCACCCTTGCCTTCAGCAAACTCGATCACAAACACAGCGTTAGAGCCAGCTTCGAGCTGTTTGAACTCAGGGGTAACAGAGGTCACAGCCGTAGAAGAGTTGGTCACAGTGATAGTGTAGAGTGTTGGAGAGGGAGGCACAGGATTTTAGCCGCCGTTGACCGCTACGATCTCATAGATAATGGTGTTTGGGCAGGTAGCATACGGACAGTGCAGTTCGTACACCTTCAAGTCAGAGTAGTCTTTGACAAGCAGATTCCCACCCTTGTTGCCAATGATGATCAGATCCTTCTCAGTACCGTCATCGAGGATAGCCTTGACCTTCGGAGAGGAGGCATATACAATCTTCATCTTTTTCATTTGGTTATTCCTTTGTGTTAATTGTTATTTCTTTGAAGCTGCCATCTTAGCTATATCTACCTTGATGTCCGTTACGGCTTCGAGAATCTTCTCGGTCTTCTCGGACAGCTTGCTAAAGTCGCTTTGCATATTACTTGACTGTGTTTCAACAATAGTCAATCTTCGATCGAGATCGGTGTACTGGAGCTCAGACTTGTCTGCTCCTCTACTATTGAGATATAGAGCAGCAGCAGCCATGAGAGCAACTAAGCCAGTAAACACTGGTTTCAATGCACCTATCCATTTATCTGTCTTGGTTTCTGTTGTCATGATGCTCCCCCCAATCAGAAATATTAAAACACAGAAATCCAACCATAATAAAAACACCTATAAAGATCAATGTTACCATGATAGAGTTTCCTTATAAAAATATCCAAGCATCATGTGCCGCTTTGCATCTCTCACAGCACTTTGTAGACACAAGCGGTCTATGAGTAATACGATTATAGTCGACACCATCCTTCTTTACATTCTCAATAGGTCGCCTAGCTGCGCATCCTATCTGATGACCAGCAGGATTAATGAATGCGCACATCACAAATTCATGCTTTATATCATCGATGATTTCCTTATTGTAGCCTATAATCTTATAAGGGATATCATGTGTCCTGCAATAAGCCTCCTTGATTTCCCTATCGATCTTGTCAACAATCAGGATCTCGTCATAGAATTTAGGAAGACAGTCTGTCTGATGAAACGCTGCTACTCTCTTGATATTTGGAAAGGACGGTATAAGAAGCATTCCATTAGTCTTTATCAAGACCTTATAGGAATGTGTTGATAGCCAACCGCACAGCTCTTCTATACCTTCATAGAGAGCTGGCTCCCCTCCGGTCAATTCTATGATCCATTCTTTCGGTCTAACATACTTCTCTAGAAAAGGTATGAGCTCTCCATTATTCAATGGAAAATTTGGAGGAGCACTATTTCTCCATTTTCCCATTGGACAATGTTGACAGCTCAAATTGCACTTATTAGTTAAAGCAATCTGTAGAAAATTCATATGCTATCCTAGAAGAAGTGAATAGACCAGCAACCACCAAGTACACGAATCTGATAGGTTGGAGATCCACTGAATCCTATATAGTGAGACGTTCTGGTAGCAGGAACGATATTGGCATCTATCATGAGCAATGGGCCAGCCTTGGTTTGCGGATTAACGGAAGAATATGAAGCTTGTTCAATCCTCATATACTTCTTGGTTACTGTGGATCCGTTAACGTCTGTCACAACTCTAGCTTCTGGAGGGTCAGCTTCTGATGCTGAATTTGCCTCTGCTACTTTTACATTCATGTACGATTTAGAAAGTTCATACGCATCATTTAGGATTTCAGGAGAGCAGTTTTCTACATCAACATAGGAGCTTCCTGAAGAGTTTGTACAGTCAAATACCACAACATAGTCGTATTCTTCATTACCTGTCAAGATTGGAGCCTTAACGAGAACGTTACAGATATCTCCTGCGTGACCATCAATAGCTACATGGTTGATGCAGTAATTCTTGACATTCTGTACTTCATAAGCAGGATCTGACTCTCCGGGATTAGTCCTTACAAAAGATGCGTCATGGCGAGTCTTTCCACCGCCACCTACACCTGCTCCAATATTTTCTCTAGCCTGAGCTTTCTCAGCTTCAGTTAGAGACTGAGACTGATTCCATAGTACACTAGGATTTCTTTCAGACATTGTTAAATCTCCTTACGAGGAAATGCGATTGATGCCTACCACACGTATGATGTAGTTTGCAGTCACACTGGACGTGTAAGACGTGATAGCATTGCTGTTGATGTTATACGCAATCGAGTTCCTATGGTCGATCTGGGTATTGCCAGTGATAGCATAAGTAGACACCTTGCTATATAACTTAGGTTCGGTAGAGATAGTTCCGCTTACAACGGTTATGATGTTGGATTGAGCAGCCGAGTAGACTTCCCTGCAGATTACATCACCATCTCCATTCCTGAAGAAGAACTTGCAATATTCAAAATTCTTATAGGACTCCGAGAGCGTTGCAGATGTAGCATTTGTATTATTAGAGTCAAACAGAACTGTCTCTTTATTCACCCATTCTACACCATTTCCGGCAGAGTTTACAGCCAGAGTCTTACCTGCATTAGCCGCAGATACTCCATACAGTCCGAGCGTGATAGTATCTGTAGAATAGGATCTAGTCAACCCAGTTCCTGCAGCAACTGAGCATCCAGTCTTTCTAGTCGTAGTAGTCCATGCATTGTTACTGGTTACTTTGTAAATGTATACTTCATCAGTCTGGTTAGTAGCAGAGTGAGAGTTAATAGACCTGTAATATTGGAATTCAAAATTGCTGCTAGCAACAAAGGCTAAGAAAGCCAGTCTGTAATTGAATACTGTATCAGCAGACTTGCAATAAACGATCTTATTGGCTTGGACAGCGTCATAGATTTCGTTATAGGTCGTCACGCCATAGGTAGCAATAAACAATCCTTCAGGTTCTTCCCATGCCGGATCTCCACTAGAATCAACAGTCAGGACTTTTCCTTCATCAGTAGAGGTAGACGGAGGAAGACCACCTCCACCAGATTCATTTTCCCATCCATAGCTACCCTGACCACCAGAGTAGCTAGCTTTAAGAACCTTTCCATCATCAGAAGAGGTTACAGAAGGAACGCCATCTGGAATTTCCGTTTTCTTGGCGTAGTTCTGTTCAATGTTGACACCACTCTGATCCTCTTCGGCTCTCTTCGCATAGATAGGGCAACCGTCAATAGTATTCGCAAAAGTTGTAGGCATAGGAGTCTCCTATAGATTGATCGATCAATTCTAAGTTTTGATACTCACAAGCCTGAATGTAGACTTGTGAGTATCGTTATGTGTGAGGATTAAGACATTGTTCCACCCCAGTCCGCTGGAATCTGAGCCAGCTCCGCTGCTCCTGTGACAGTATTAGATCCACAAATATAGAAGCAACCGGAATGACTGCTAGGAGGATTAGCTTGGGATGATACCTGCTGATATAATGCCAATGCTCCAGACTGAACATTTACACATCTAGAAAATGTACCAAACATAGCTACCATAGAACTAGTGTCAAACAATGGTATAGATGCCAAACTGCGGCATTCCCAGAATGTTTCAAACATATTTACAACAGATCTAGTATCGAATAAAGGTACAGATAATAGGCTAGAACAATACTCAAACATTGAGTTCATGTGTGTCACAGAAGACGTATCAAACAACGGTACAGTTGCCAAGCTTCTGCAATGAGTGAACATACCAGTCATATCAGTAACTAGAGATGTATTAAACAATGATACGGATGTTAAGCTAGAACAATTCTGGAACATATACTGAACGCTAGACAAAGAGTTTGTATTAGACAATTGCACTGAAGCTAGGCTAGTACAACCACTGAACATATAGTCCGTTTTATTCACCATGTTCATATTAGAAAAGCTTATAGAGGCCAGACTAGTACAGTTCTGGAACATATAGTCCATACGAATGACGCTAGATGTATTAAAATCTGGTACAGATACTAGGCTAGAGCATCCATCGAACATCTGACGCATGTTTGTAACAGAAGATGTGTCAAATAAAGGCACGGTAGTTAGATTCTTACATCCAACAAACATAAAACTCATGTCTGTAACAGAAGATGTGTCAAATAAAGGCACGGTAGTTAGATTCATACATGCAAGAAACATATCACTCATGCCTGTAACATGACTAGTATCGAACAAAGGAACAGATTCTAGGCTAAAACAACCCCGGAACATTTCTGACATCATCGTTACAGAAGATGTATCAAACCAAGAGACAGCAGTCAAGTTTTCGCAACCTTCGAACAATCTGTACATATTTACAACTGTACTAGTATCACTGGCTGACAGCAAAGCGACCTTATTGTTTGTGCCTATTCTACTGCCGTATAGATTGAAAACACTTGTCCAATCTGTTCCGGTGTACGTCCAATCCCAGATTCCATTAGAAGCATCATAAGCTGTCCAAGAACCCTTTGTTGCTGTACTTCCGGATGACCCAACCGTGGGAACATAAGAAGTATCAGTAAACTGGAATCTTAAAGTCATTGGAGTAGTAGGAGGAGGAATCAATTCAGGCTTAGTCAATATCTTCGCATTGTGTGTAATGACCTTTCCATTATAGGTTAACCAGATTTCGCTCATAAGATCTCCTTATAAATTGTTCAATACCGAGTTTTTAAAAATATCCATAAGCCAATAAGCTTATGGATATTTGCTCTGTTTGAGTGATAGGAATCTATGATTAGAGTGTGATGAAATTATTCGTGCTTATATTCCATGTACTTGAAATATCTTTCTTTTCCGCTGAGAGGAAACAGCAATCTATAGAGGGGATCATCAGCCGATTTAAACCAGTATCTCGTTTCTTTACCATCAGGCTTAATAGCATGCAAGGAAAGATGAATTTGTCTGTAAAGCTTGCTATACGTTTTCTGGTCTTACAATCATAGGCTAATCGTTCCGATTACAGGGATGCTAGGCTTATTCTGGATGTAAGAAGGATCATTAGAATCACTCTCATTCCAATCAGCCTGAGCTTGTGCAGCAGGTACATCAGATGCTGTAATAAATCCAGAGTCATTGGTCAAGTCAGAAGTCTTAGTAGGCACAGTGGGCATGGTGATTTCAGCCACACCTTGAGCGTTAACTACAGACGATCCATCAACCGTCACGTCAGTCACAGTTCCAGCACCGCCGCCAGATGCAGAAATGATCAAGGTATTGTTGCTTTCCGTGATCGTTACATTAGTACCAGCTGCGATAGGCAGATTGACAGGCTTATTCTTGATGTAAGCAGGATCAGCAGAGCTGCTTTCAGCCCAATCAGACTGCTCTTGAGATGCCGGAACATCAGAAGCAGTTATGAACCCAGAATCGTTTGTCAGGTCAGATGTAGCCGTAGGGATTGTAGGCTTATTCTTGATATATGTAGGATCAGAAGAGTCAGATTCAGACCAATCAGATTGCTCTTGAGCCGCAGGTACGTCAGATGCATCAATGAACCCACTGTCATTGGTCAAGTCAGAAGTCTTAGTGGGAATCGTAGGCTTATTCTTGATGTAGTCAACCTTCGTAGAATCAGATTCAGCCCAGTCTGCTTGCTCCTGAGTATAAACCTGAGGAGCTACCCATTCAGGATCGCCATTGCTATCGACGGAGAGGATCTTTCCTTCATCAGCAGATGTAGCATCAGGCAAACCATTAGGAGCATCTTCCCAAGAGTATCCACCAACGCCACCAGTATAAGAAGCCTGAAGAACCTTGCCATCATCAGAAGATGTCACATTGGGTACATTGTTAATCGTAGGCTTATTCTGGATATATGCAGGATCGGTAGAGTCACTCTCTAACCAATCAGCCTGAACCTGAGCAGCAGGTACGTCAGATGCATCAATGAATCCAGAATCGTTTGTCAAATCAGAAGTCTTGGTAGGAATAGTAGGCTTATTCTGGATATAAGACGGATCGCTAGAGTCGGTTTCAGCCCAGTCTGCTTGAACTTGAGTGAAGTGTTCAGGATCAGCCCATCCAGCATCACCATTGTTATCAACTGTCAATACCTTTCCGGCATCAGCAGAAGTAGAATCAGGCAGACTAATTGGAGCATCTTCCCAAGAGAAAGACCCTTGACCACCTTCATAAGTAGCCTGAAGAACCTTACCGTTATCAGAAGAAGTCACTTCAGGTACAAGGTCAGTAGGCATAGTGATTTCTGCAACACCTTGAGCATTGACGACAGATACACCATCAACTTCAACATCCGTTACGGGAATCTCAGGAATATTAACATCACGCCATTCAGGATTGCCATTCTCGTCAACAGAAAGAACCTTTCCTTCATCGGCAGGAGAAGCCGGAGGAAGCTGTTCACCAGTATTAGAACCAAGTCCGTTCAGGCAGTATACCTGTAACGAGCTAAGTCTGGTATGGAACAAAGACAGATCGTTGAACAGGTTGGTATACATGCTGAGATTTACATCATCAGTAGGATTGACCACGATGTAGCTAATCTCGACTCGGTCAGTATGAAGGAAGCTATTGTTCCATTCTCCCGCAATCTGGAAAGTGCTAGGAGACGAAGGATGAGCATCAATGGTATACGGATAGATATTCGTATCAGTAGAAGTGTTGGTGATTTCCACCACTGCATGAATTCCGTAAGTACCCTTCTTGAGCTTTACGTTTCCATTGGAATCTGCATAGATAGAGTCGCCTCTGGTCTTCTGTGCAGTCATGTTGGCTACCAGATCAGTAGTAGCTACCATAGAGGAGCTACCCATCCAGTAATCAATTTCCATGTCGGCATTGGGATCGAGCTTGATGACATTGTTTTCTATGACAATTCCATTCCCTGCTGTGTAGGTAGTGTCAGTAGCACTAATCACATTACCGTTTATGGTAATGTTCTCACCTGCTTCGAGCTTTTCTTGGAATCCAGATAGATCGATGCTAATCGTGGAATTCTTAGTGCCATCTCCGTTGAAGGATTCAGACACGCTCATGTACTGGCTATCAGTCCTGACATTTCTTACAAGACCTTCGATGGAATAATCACCGCCAGCAGCATTCACACGCAGTCTGGAGTATTCCAGATTGCCAATGTAGTTATAGACGTACATGTCATAGAACAGATCCATCTTGACAATACAGACACATCTGCCTTGGGAATCCAAAGGAATCCTGAACGGATTGGGTGTACCATCCCAATCGCTGTATGAAATGTACTCTTCATCAGTTCCTGCTATTCTGAGCTCAAGAAAACCGGCAGATAAAGGAATGCCGTTTCTGTCAAGGTACTGTGCATTAGGACTAATGAAGTAAGAATATTCTCCATGAGAAAGAGCCATGTTAGTCTCCTTTGATATATCAATGAAAGAGTTGCCCCATACCAATCATAGTATGAGGCAATACTCTATTATAACTTCCTAGCAAGGAATTTACCTGTAATGGTCAGACCAGTCCAGTCAGCCTCTGCAGATAGTCTCCACAAAGCAAACGGATAGGTATAGTAATTATTTCCACCTTGAGAGAAAGATCCATCTTCCCTGATGTATACATGATAATCATCGTTGGAATCATGAACGAATCTCATCTGTGCAACAATAGGAATCACTGTCTCAAGGCATCTTCCCCATGTGCTTCCATTGAACATGCTACTAACTACGTTCCATGTTACAATAGCGTTGCAAGAATCTGTTCCCACTCTAAACAGCTTCACCTTGGTAGCAAAGCCATGAGGAGGAGCATATTGCAGCTGAGTAGTAGGATCGGCAAATTTGTAAGTAGCAAAGAAGATGTTCTTGAAGTCTGCAGAACCGTTTGGAATACCAAGTGCGAATCTTCCATTGGTAGAAGAAATAGTGTAAGGATCGGCTGTCGTAGGTTTCGTATAGGTCAATGTCTCAGACCATTCTACTTCCTTAGACGGATAGAATGTTCCAGAGTTGTTCTCATATCTGTATGTATGAGCCAAATCTACCGGATTTAGATTACTTCTGTCAATGTATATAGGTCTATCTACGTTTCCAAAGTTGTTTACCCATGTGCTGTTAACGATGGTATTTGGCGCGCCACCTGTAATAGAAATCCTAGAATTGAATGTACAATTCATAATCTTCTCTACAACCGGGCTTCCAACATGGCTAATAGGCTTGTCAATAGAGCTATTAAGAATAGTTAGGTTTCCTCCACGAACATCTAGAGGAATATCCTGTTCTACGTTCTCAAGATAGACACCTCCAAAGTGTACCACCATAGTAGAAGCTCCAGATACCTTTCCTCGTCTAAGAGCGAAGGAAGGCACCGTGGCAGCATTTGTAATGGTCAACCAACAATCAATCCAGTTCTGGGCAGAATCAGCAGAGATAGACACTGTACCAGAGATATTGTGCAACTCTGCGCTACCCATAAGATTAACGTTTGTAAAGTAAGCATTCTCCGCTACGGCTCCGCTAAGAAGCGCCACATTAGAGATAGTCTGCTCACCAAGATCGCCATAATTTGCTTCATTCTGCTTATTCTTCCAGTTCACATAGACATTGGCAGAGGACATCTCGGATAGCTCAATGATATTTCCCGACAGAGACCCAATGGTATATGTACCATCAAGCCAAAGATCAGAGATATATCCGCAATTAGTGAAGGAAGCTGTACAGTTCTTCATCCTCTTGTTAGACGTAATTTCGCAATTCGTAAAGGAGAGAACCTTGTTCTCAATGGTCTTTTCGAATTCTACTCTTGCATTCGTAAAGGAGAACGAAGTATCAAGCGTATCTACTATGAAATTGCTAACCGTTCCAGGCCAATTAGCCCATGAATGGCTCTTCCAACTAGTCCTAGCCGTATTCACATTGACGGTAATCATGCCTGTAATGATCGGAGTAGTGGTATTCGAAAGGAACAACTCGTTCCCGAAATACTCGATCTCTTTGAGGTTGAAAGTGGTCGTCGTATTAGGCTTAGCCACAATATGAGCACCGCTATCAACATGCATGATCTGATTGAGGTTGAAATTACCGCCAACCACCTGATAGTAGCTATCGCTATCGTATACCTTAGGAGCATACACATTCAGACCCATAGTATTAGCATAGTTGAAGCAGTGCTGCCACTGGGATTGGAAGGTCTCTCTAAGGTTATTGATGGAATCCGAAGGGAATACACCAAAGCTTCTTACATCAATGCTTTCTTTCGGAACCATTCTCCATATGTATCTGGAGTTGATACGAACAACACTGCCACCATTGTCAGGAGTAGTCACGTCTTCCTGCAATACATAGAACTGCGGAGGCATATCTCCGGCTTCGTAGTATCCAGTCAGAAGGGCATAATTGCAGTGCTCATAATCGGCTAATCTGAGATCGTTCATCGTAGCAAACAGAGTTCCTACAACTGCTCCTTCAGAAATATCCAATACGAGCGAATTCTTCAGGCTATCAAAGGTATAAGCTTCGGCCCATGCGGAGATGTTGTCGATATCGTGACCCATAGAGTCATTCATATCGCCATTTCCAATATAGGTCTCAAGCTTTACAGTCACATCTTCGTCAGGAAGAAATACCTGCTGAGAGGTTCTTCCATAAGTGTCGCTTAAGATCGGATTATCAAGAGGTGTTCCTTCCTCATCGGTAATCTCAACCTTCTCAGTAGTGTGCAGCTTGTAAAAGGTAAACCTTCCGAAGAAGGGTTTACCTTGAACAAAATACACGTTCCAGTTATCGAATTGTCTCATTTAGAAACCTGCCTTTTTACCTACAATTGCCACATTGGGAAGGATGATGTCAGGTTCACTATAACCACTACCGGACTTCTCAGAATCTTCTGCTTCTTTCTTCGATGCCTTGTAGATGTTATATGCTTCCCACATGATGTCGTCATCCTTTTTAGGAATGAATCCGGCATCCCATTGACGAGTTATGGTAGGATCGGCAAGGATGTCCTTGATTCTCTTCTTCATTCCGGAAGAGTACTCATTGAGGGCTTCTACTTGTTCAGGAGCAATGATGCTATAACCATACTGTGCCCTTCCAGCTTTGTTAGTAGCCAGATTCAACCCAGAAGTAAAGCCAAGATTCTTTAACGGGTCTCTAGCATTGACCTTTTCCATGAATGCCGGATCATCCAATTTCTTTTGGACTGCCTTGTCAAATTCAGTAGGTCTAGAGGGATAGCCATAATCACCACCAGCTTCCTTCTTAGCATTATATGCGTCAAGCCAGATATCTCTTGCACTCTTCTCGGTAGCAGCGGTAGGAATATTGTGTTCTGCACTAAGTTCTTCAGCTTTCTCGACCGAAGACTTCCTGTTGAACTGTTTGTTCAGACCAGCTCTCTGTGAACTAGGCTTTTCCACGTAAGCGAGATTTCCACTCTTATCTAAGCCATACTTATCAGCATTCTCTCCGAGAATCGTAGTAGGTGTCAATGTAGAAGGATTCTCTGTTTCGAAGATTTCAGACAGTCTCTTTGCCAGTTCAGGATCCTTACCTTCAATGGAAATCTTGAGATTCGTGATGATATCTCTACGCTTATCAGCTATTTCAGGATGGGTGGCTAGGAACTGCATATAGGCTTCGAGCTGTTCTTTCTTCAACTTCTTCAGATCAGCTTTGTCCATGTCCTTGATGATATTGTACATGATGGATTCATCCACTTCATCTCTGAGCTTCTGTCCACCAAAGGTAGTAGAGCCAATGCCCTGCTGTCTATCGAGGAAGTCAATGTACGGATCACCCTGAAGAGCGTTCTGTACCCTTCTTCCAATACCTCTTTCGCCCTGATATCTTCCGAATCTTCCGGCAAGTCCAGATAGAGCCAGAGGAGTACCATAGTTGATAGCGGTTCCGAGAGCTACGTTTCCAAGATTGAATCTAGATCTGTAAGGATTCTCGTCATCGTTATACAGAGCAGCATCAGCTACGCCTTCTGCCAAAGGAGCAGCACTAGCACCTCCAAAAGACACAAGAGCCCTTCTAACGGCAGGTTTGGTAGCCTTAGTCATAAGGCCAATACCTCTCGTAAAGGGAACAGCCTCGACAACATTGGAGCCGATATCAAGAACATAATCCTTCATAGAAGGATCTCTCCCCATCTTGATAGCTTCCTTAGCCCTAGGAGCCATTATACCCATGAACCCACTTCCAAGCCATGCAGGAATGTTGACCTTTCCAGTAGCAGGATCGTAGCCCTCAGCAATAGCTTCTCGATCGTGCAATTCTTGAAGCTCAGCCAGAGATTTGACAACGGCTTCAGGATCAAGGCCAGCCTCTTCGGACATCTTAATGAAATCCTTGTAGGGAATCTTAGTCCAATGCTTATCGTAATCCCAGTTAAGCATAGACTTCAGATCTTTAGCCCCAAACATCTTGACAAGGGCTTCCTCGTCAAGACGATTGAACATTTCTTTATCAGTCTTCTTTCCAAGCAATGCTTCGGTTGCCTGAATGGTAGAAGGAGTTGCTTCCACTGCACCGGACTGAAGAGCTTTCACGATACGCTTCTTGATGTCCGTATTCGAAGACAAAATCTTGTCGTAATACGGAGCCTCATGAAGCGCATTGAGCAACAGAGACTCGGCCTCATCTTTCGAAGATGCCATGTCATAAGCAGCTTTGAACAGCCTAAGAACTTCTTCATACTCTTCGTCTTCGAGAAAAGCCTGAAGCTCTCTTACAGGCTTCTTGTCTTCTTTGGTGTATTTTACTGCCATTTTACTTTGCTCCTGTGAATTTTTTCTTTACAACTTTGTTAGCTTCGATATCGAAATACTTCTTTATTTCGGAAGCTCTCTGGCTGTGATCTTCAAGCCACTCATCGAACTCTCCAGCAGACATCTTCTCAAACTTTGGCCACAGCTCGTTCTGCTTGGCCTCAAAGTCAGCCTTGTCCTTAGCATACTTTGCTTCGGCAGATTTCTTATTGTTATAGGCATTGTCCATCTCTGCACGTTTGACAGGATCAAGGACGTCCGCATATTTGTTAATGACTACTTCCATCTGCTTGGAATTCTTAGCATTCTGGAATTCAGTATTAGCCAGTTCACGCTTCTTATCACGAGCCTTGGTTTCATACTGAGCAATAAGATCACCGACGATCACTTTATTAGCCTTAGCATCGGCAACCAGCTTATCGATATCTTCGATAGTCGTAGCCGCATTAATAGCGTTGTCAAGTTCAGATCTGCTCCTTGCAACATCAGCAGCCGTAATAGTAACGTCCGTTCCGACCATTTCACCGCTGGAGCCAATAGGAGTAGCAGTCGGAGCCTTCTCTACTTTCCGACCAAACAAATCCTTCAGATCATTAGTGGTCTGAGCCTGATACTGCTTCTCAAGCTTATCAAGCAATTCGTTAGGATCAACACCAGCCTTCTTAGCAGCATCGGTATAATCCATAGCAGCTTCAAAGATAGCATTTCTGGCTTCTGCGGTATCTTGGCTAGCATATTCAGACATGACTCTGTTGAGAACTTTCTGACGTCTTTCCAAGATTTCCTTATTGGCCTCTCTCTTCTCTTCAGCCTGAGCAGCCTGAGCTGCTGTACGATTCTTCTCGTTCTCTGTAGCCTGCCATTCACGCTGTTTTTCGGCATTCATACGGCTCAAGATGTTCTCAAGACCAGAACGATCACCCTTGTAGATCCAGTCATGCTTTGCAGCTTCCCAAATGGGATCTTTAGCAATTTCTTGGGCTTTCAGCTTCTTCTGCCAATCGATCTCCGCTTGAAGATCGATTATTTTTCTCTGGAGCTCATCACGTCTTACAGACAGTTCCTGATAACGCTCGTTAGAAACTTTATCGGAGTCTGCATTAAGTCCGTGCTTATAAGAGGTGAAACTTTCAAAGCCCTTCTCATTGCTCATTCTGTCGAGAACCTGAGTATAACCACTAGAAGGATCTCTGTTGGCAGGATATGCTTTAGGAGTGGCTTCATATAGTTCAGCAGGATTAAAAGACATTGCAGAAGCATTCAAATTCTTCATACCCATGAGCTCATCTTCCATATCCTGAGAGAGAATAGGCTTAAATCCAGAACGCTGTCCAAGTGTAGACATTTTATAGACCTCCCTTAAAAGGAACCTTAGGAGATTCGCCTAAAGGAAATTCTCTAGGCCCATCTATTTCCATTTTATCAACATCTGCTTCGAAGACCATAGGAGGATGCCATCCTTCTTGTTCAGCGGAAGCATCAATAAACTCGTCAAGACTTCCAAGGTCTTCAGCCTTGATAGTCCTCATGGAATTCTCGACCTGAGCGAGTTCCGCCTGAGCTTCTGCAAGCTGTCTTTCGAGATCTGCAAGGTACTGATCGCCCTTGTATTCAATCTCGTCAGAACGTTTCTTCATGGCATAAGCACCACTCAAGCCTTCGGAAAGACCCTTGACACCAGTGCTTAGCCTATCCCAGTTGGTCTTATTACGGTTCTCTAGGCTCTGGTTGATAGAAAGCATAGGAGAAATGACTTCTACCGCACTTCTTTCATAAACGGGTTGTTTGATAGCCATAAATCCTCCTTAGATTCTAGCAAGTTCAATCTGAGTCTGGGTAGCGATTCTGTCTTTCTCAAGATTTGCATCATTGACAGTTTTCTGACCCATGAAATCCCAGTATTCGTCTCCAAGAGCCTTCTGCTGTTCGATTCTCCATTTGTCATTGGCAAGAATCGTATCAAGACGATGCTGCATATTGTTGATGTATCCGGCCCATTCATCGTAAGCCTGAGACCTATCCTGACCATAAGCAGTCAGGGCAGTATTATAGATATCATTGTACTCGCGAGCAGTATTTTCCGCAATGGCCTTGGCTGCCCCAGTAGATCTACCCATAGCTGCCCCGGCTGCACTATGCTGAACTTTGGCGTTGGATACGTCAATGACATTTCCCATGTACGGATTCAAGAAGTCTTTAACAGTCTTGTCATAGACGAAATCATAGTCTTCGGGTTTTTCCAAATCAGCTTCTTTCAAGCGTGTCTCAAAATTGGTAGGCCAAGACCGAATCGCATTGGCAGCATCAATAGCATCCTGCTGACTTCCACCACCAGTTTCTACGTATTTCTTGTAGTTGCTGTAGAACTCATCGTACATACGCTTGATTTCAGCATACGACGTATTAGTCTGTTCGGCAAGATTATCGAGCAATTCCTGCTTTCTAGCTTCGTTATCGTCTTCAGCGATGGATTGGAAGATACCACCAAGAAGACCAACGCCAGCACCAATAGCAGTACCCCATCCGGGCATTACAGCAGTACCAGCAGCTGCACCTGTTCCAGCACCACCAATAAGGTTTGCACCCCAATTAGCTCCAGCCATATTATACCTCTGTTGTAAAGATTCCTGACAGCTGTTCTCCAGCCGTTAGATTGATTAAAATGTGATCGTTGATTAGAATGTTTCTAGTTCCGTTAGCACTCAAGACTTGTAAGTAGAATGGATGATGCTGAGGAAGCTCCAAATACACAGAGACATCCTCAGTTGCTATGTCACTAGTGATTAGTCCATGACTCTTCACCACAGTGAGTCTAACATGCTCATCCCATTTCTTAGCCCAATAGCCCTTAAGAGCATCAGGAGCATAGGAACCAAAGTTCATTTCCGAAAGCTTGACACCAGTATACGATACGTGTCTACTCATAGCAGACCTCCCTGATCATACTGAATCTTGGCAGATATGATAGTGAAGTCGTAAGGATCGGAGCAAGACACTTCGACCGACAGTACTTCGCCATATCCGAGAGTCCACCAGACTGTTTCCCAATCGTATCTACCAATCGGGCCAACATTGGCTGCTTCTTGGTCAGACCATACAGAGCCATCCCAAGTGTATCTCATCAGGATTTCAGGAAGCAAGTCTGGATCACTGACCTGACCATTGTTGATGATCAGCTTGAGAGATGTACAATAGAACGAACTGAAGTCAGTCAGAATCACTCCGCTTATACGCTTTCTAACCATCAGTAGACCATCATATTCAGTCCATTTATTCATGTCCTGTACAGCAAGTACATTGTCTTGGAGAGTACCGAAGAATAGCTTGTTGTATGCCAGTGTCGCATACTGAGGTCTCCATAGACCTTCGTTTCCGGGCATATCGTCATCAAACGAGCTTCTGATATGCCATAGACCTTCAGTCAGATCATAGACGAATGTTCGTTTATCATTCCTAAAGGTTATAGCATAGAACACATGGTTGTATTCCTGCCATGCTTGGGCTACGGCATCAGAAGGCACTACAAATTCACCAATTTCACGTTCAATGTCTTTGGTAGAAATTCTCTTGAAATTGGTTCCTTCAGCCATGAAGATACCATTTTCACCAATGTCTGATGCACCAAGCCAGAACACGGTCTTGCCAATCGCTGCTATGCTTCTGGGAGCCTTGATGCCAATAGCTGCTGCAGCTGTATCAGGAGATTGGAATGGGAAATTGATGTCATCGTGATAAGAGAAGCACTGGAAGCTTCTATCACCGAAAGTATAAAGGAATCCACCACAGTTGATCATAGCTCTGGTAGTATCTGCACACCATTCGGAGTAGATCTTGAAACCCTGAGGATTACCTTTCTTGGTTACAGTTATAGTCTGTCCACCAACTTTTTCTGTATATGTATGGTCTTCGAGCATGAAGATGTCATCGCCATAGATGTCCTCTTCAAACGGATATTGACAAGACAATACAAATGCGTCTGTTCCCTGATCGAGTACAGCCAGATACCCATACAGATACGCCACATGAGATGGCTTAATGTACTGCGTAGTACTGGCATCAGTATACGGAAGAGCGATAGCCTTATAGTCAGCAGCTTGGTCAGGAGGCTGAAGAGTAGTGTCTACGGCGTATAGCTGAATGCCATCAGCTACAATGAGCCTAGGATGAGCATCACCATACCCATTGGTTTCGCACATACTCACAGGTTCTTCCAAACCATTACTGACTGTTCCAATCCTATGATATACAAACCTTCCGTTAGACTGGAGAATCAGATATAGATGACTGCCCCATACTCCATAGAGTACGGGATAACCTGTCACTCCTCTGGATGCTCTGTATAAGCCTCTGCACTTACCTTCGGGCATTTCAAGAGCCTTGGAAGTTCCCGGAATAGACCGCATGATTGCACTTGATGCAGACTGCGCTCCCTGACTATCGAAGAACATATTTACAGAACTTGCCTGACATGCTCTATCGATGTTGGATTTGGCATATCCGCCTACTATTCCTTGAATAATCTTAGATTGTGCCATGAAAATCTCCGTTGTAAATTTAGTTGCCAATATTCATAAAATGATTTGCCAAATCAAATTAGCCTTAACAAACCCTAGGGTCTACGCACAATTAGTTGACAAAAAATTTTATGAATTCTGTTTTTAGTTGGCAATCTTACCTAGGGAAGATGAAGCTTCCGGAATCAAGCTGAGCAGTATTCCACAGACCACTTCTAGATACAGGATCTCTGATGAGAAGCTTGTTAGCTCTGGTAGGAGACTTCACGCTATCTTCGATTTCCTTAAGAGTTTCCTTGAGCCTTTGAGTATGCTCCGGAGACAGCCTAGGAAATTCCACAGCCAGCTTATAGGTCAATGCCACCGTGAATAGCTCCTGATAGATGTCAGGAATCTTCATTACGGAGTCAAGATTAAACGCATACTTTACGTTATAAATCATCTTGAGACCATAAGTCGGAGTGACCATCTTGATGAGCCAAGGCTTAAACTTGACCTCTACCTTGGTATCCGTGATAGCTTGCCAAGTATAGATGTATTCGCCGTATGCAGAATTGTTGAAGTCTTCATAGCTCACAAACTGCAGCGGAATAGCAGTATTAGCCATCGGATCATTGGTACGATCCCAGTAGATTTCCTTGATGCTTTCAAGATTGTCTACCGGAACTTGAAGCCAATCGTTAGGCTCTTCGTTGTCGATCATACCAATCTTGAGCGTAGGCTGCATACCTCCCGGAATGATAGCCTTGAAGACTACTCCCATCAGTTGGCTAAGAGCAATTTCCTTGGTAGGATAGTTGTAAGTAGTCCATGCTACTTCACCTGCACCAACTCCAGTGAGTCTAGCGATAGAAGTATTGCCATCCCATGCCATAGCCGCTTTAGGAGTTCCAGGCCAGTACATAGGACTGGGGATTGGAAGATCTTCGATAGTGAACCAGAAATTTACTCCTGTAACGTAATTGCTGGTGAATTCATAGTGATCTTCAGGAAGAACCTCAGCATTCAAGTCTACTTCCCTTCTAAGGAACTGAAGTAGATTGTGGGAGCTGTAGTCAGCTGCAATTCCTTTCAACAGCTGATAGGCTGTTTCAATCATCTTACCATTAGCAGGTTGTCTACGAGGAACTAGTCCGGATCTTGCTAATGCTTCTACGCATACGTCTCTGATTGTGAACATACATATACTCCTTTTATCAATGAATGAGTTAAAATATCTCTCATGGCAGAACCATGAGAGATGAGTTTACCCAAAAGGAAAACAATTAGGCAATCTTGATCATGAAGTTGGCAGTACCACGACCTTCGATCACGCCGAACATTGCAGCAATGTCCCAACGGGTCTTATTGGTCATGTTGTCAAGGTCGACCACACGGTTTTCATGAACGGTTATACCTTCAACCTTACCAAGCTTCGTTTCGGCATTGGAAGCATCCAGCTTGTCGAGGGTGCAGAATTCGTAAGTACCGTCAAGACGAACCTGACCGCAAGCATACTTACCAGCTTCAGCCGTGGTCACAGCGAGGCCAGCAAGAGCTGCAACGTTAGCGAAGGAAGTGTTGTCTTCCTTGGCGATTTCACGAGTACCGCCCTTGACGATGGTCGGAAGAGCCTGACCCTTCACGCCAACCGGAATGGCAGCGGAAGTAGCACCAGAGGCCACAGCCACATCAGCAGCAGCGATGAAGGCATACTGTTCGGCGGTAGCGTCACCAATCAGGTCACAGGCCATAGCACCTTCAACGAAGAACGGAGTGCCCTTCTTGATGGTGAAAGCGGCAGAACCAGCGGTAAGACCAATGGTAAGAGTCGGAATATCCGAGTCAGTACCAGCAAGAGCCAAGCTCGTCACGGTCGTCGGCTTGAGGTTTGCATCAACCTTGATGATCGGCATGAAACGCTGACCACGATATTCCACATTGTGGAATTCACCAAGGAGACCCTGCTTGTAGAAGGTATCGGGCGATCCGACAGGGTTGAACTGCTGCCCGTTAGATGTGAGAATGGCCTGAGCCTTCGGGTCAACGAAGCCATACATCTTTTCGGAGGAGATCGAAGAAAGGTGAGCAGCGACTTCAGCCATCGGCTGGAAACCGGAACCAACAATGCAAACATTGGCCTTCGGGAAAGCTTCATCAACAGCCTTACGAACCACATAGTTAGCAATCTTGGCACCATTCGGTTCGGCAACTTCCTTATCCCAGTTGAGGTCGGTCACGGCTTCAATGGCAGAAGTCTTAACCGCAGCATGGAACGGACGGATGGACATCTTCACTTCACGTTCAACGATATCCTGCTTTTCGTTGGTGTTATCGAGGGCGAGACCTTCGCCAACATCAACGGCATCACGGATCACGAAGGTGTATTCCTGACCGTTGCGCTTGCCAATCATCTGGTCTTTGAAGTGTTCCTTAGCACCGACAGTCACGAAGCCAGAGGCTACGAGAAAACGAAGAGCAACAAGGTCGGTGAGCTTGTTAGTAACAATAGTATTAGGCATGATATTACCTTGGACTTAGTCCGATTAAGTGTGTGTATCCAAGTAATTCTTCCAATAGTTCCTATCACGGACTGGATTCTGGTCAGAACCTGCTCCAGCCTTAGTTTGAGAACCAGTAGAAGGAAGTTTTGGATTTTGTGACGACTTCGGATTGGTAGGAGTTCTAAGCCTTAGGTTGATCCTTAAGCGATTCTCAAGAGTCCTAAGTTCCATAGCCTTAGAGAGAGAACTTCTCTTCTCGATAACTGCTCTGAGAGCATTAGGATTGGTCATGAGAGTACGTACCATAAGAGGACTGATATCGCAATCATCAAGATACTGCAATATGGCGTTCTCTGGGTCGTACTGCTGAAGGAATGCTACGAACTTTTCCCTTCCGTTGTTCATCAGGGTATTGTAATGATTCTTTTCCGTTTCGTCAGGGAAACAAGTGGCTACTCGTTCCTGATATACACGGTTAGCTTGCTCGGCTTCGATTTCGTCTTGCTCTGCTCGAACTGCATCTTGCTGATCCTTCAGATTCTGCATCTGATTCTGCAAGGTGTTCTTAGCAATCTTCAAATCCATCAGCTTTTCAGGATCGTCCTTGAGTTTGGTAACGTCAATAGACGAATACTTCATCAGCTTGGTCTTAAGCTCGCTAATCTGTCCTTCGAGAGCTGCTACTTTCTTCTTGTACTTATCTTTCTGACGAATGAAGGCTTGATTGGCCTTAATCTTCTCAAGATCAGTCTCTTTAGCGTTGGGATAAGGAAGCTTTTTGTCTTTCTTACCTTCGAGGAAGCCAGGTTTATCTTCAGATCCTTTCTTATCGTCAGTCTGCTGGGTTGCAGTCCCTGCATCTTCAGATGCGGAAGTTTCTGTAGATGTCTCCGAAGAAGCACCACCATTACCCTCATCGGGCTTAGTGTCTTCACCATTTTTTACGTCTTCCGAACTTGGAGTAGTTTCTTCTGACGGAATAGTGTCATCTTGTTTCGTGGATGTTTGCGAAGCATCTTCGATAGAGACTTCACCATTCAAGTATTTGCGGGCGAATTCTGCGTCCATTGTAACCTCTATAGTTTTGTGTCGTAGAGTACGACTGTGTATCAATGAATTAGTTAGAAAAAATTGATTGGAAAATGTTTAAGATTAAAAATAGAAGCATCTCTCGATGCTTCTACTGGTTTTAGGAGTTAAGGTTTGATGAGCTTTCCAAATTCTCCGAGTCCTCTGACGATCATCGGAACCAAAGATTCAGGAATAGCTGAAGTAGTCTGGGCAGACGGAGCAGAAGGTACGGCTGTTAGACCGTTCCTAGATCCGGTAAGCACAATCGGCGCTGGGCCAATACGATTACCAGACCTGACCGTCACAGATACAGGTATCTTAGACTTTCCAAGCTTAATCTTCTTGTTGTACCATGCACCAAGAGAATTAGCATTGGTCAATTCGCCAGCTTCGTCTGGACTGATGGCATAAGAGTATGACCTACCGTTCTTCATGGTGATTGTAGCCATGTTGAGACCCGGAGATACATTCACCCCTGCGATGAAAGAGGAACTAGGAGTGTTTCCACCATACCTAGGGCTTTGATCACCCAACCAGTATCTTGGAGACCTCTTTTCTTCCTCTTCACCGAGGATGATTGCAAGAGCAGGAGGCATCCCTTTGACATTTTTGTATTTGTCAAGAAGTGCCTGATGCTCTTCAGGAGTCTGTTTATAGGCTGTTTCGGAATACTTCTCGGCAGATCCAGGAATGGTTTCTTCCCTCCTAGACTGCGAGTTCATATTCGGCGATGGAGGTAGTACAGTTACTGGAATAAACATCTTAGTACCCCTTGTTGACTGTTTCTATGGCAGTCTTCACAGCATCGTTCTTGATTTCCTCGGCTTTCAGGGCTACTTTCTGGCCTTCAATCATGGCCTTATCAGATTCTGCCTTAGCCTTGTTGTCAATCTCGACACCTTGTGCCATAAGCTTAGCTTCTTCCAAGCGTACCTTATCCTGTTCCTGAATCTGGAACTTCTGCCAATCGAGCTGCTGCTGACCCTTCAAATTCATCACCTGAAGATTCATAGTCTCAAGCTGCTTCGTCAATTCCTGATTCTTCTGCATGGTAGCCTGAAGCTGTTCCATAGCCTGATCAAGCATCTTCTTCATGCCGTTCATCAGATGTACAGCATTGGGATCCATTTCGGTATCAGACACGAGCTTAATGGACGGATCCATGTTGGCGACAATATCCTTAGACAGATCCTTAGACATCGTATCGTCAAGCGTGTCAGCCATGTACTTAGCAAGAATAGGCTTCATGTTTTCAGGGAGCATCCCGGACATCAAAGACAGTTCCTGCCTCTTCTTGGAATTTCTGGTGATTACGCTCGGGCCATTCTGCAAGCTGAATATCAGATCTTTGCTGAATCCATTGATCTCAATGAGAACCTTTCCAATAGCCCTGATTGCGCTATATGCAGATGTATAGAAGCAAGCCACATTGGATTCACTGTTCACTTCCTGAACCAAGACTTCCGTTGCAGTCTTCTGATTAGGAATGAGGCCATTGATGCCGGAGAGAGGAATCCCAAGCACATTGCTCATCAGCTGGAGAGACTGATTGATTGTTCCAACCAGATCCTGAGTCTCAAAGCTTTCCTTAATCGGAGTAGGCGGAATATTGCCATTGTAGAGATAGAGAAGGCTTTCATCACTGCCACACATCTGGTAATACTTCTCAAGGTTCTCTACTGCTCCGACAGGCATCAAGAACGAACCCTTCGGATTCCTGTTCATTCTTTCCATCAGGGTGCTGTAGCCAATGTTTGCTCCAACCTGAAGACCCCATGTGGCTCTGACTACACCGATGTATTCGGTCTTATGAGCAGCATCTTTAGACTTGTAACCAGTGAATCTGAAGATAGGAATGATGCTGTAAGGCATCTTGCTATGCTTTAGAACCTTGTTTCCACAAATCTTTGCAAAGCATACTTTGCCATCATCATCCTTGTAGTAGAAGAATACCAGAGGAATCTTGTCAGTAGACAATGTAGTCATTCCAGTATTGCAGATCGGAGGAAGCACTGCCGGAAATCCTACGCCTACAACGTCATCACCGTATAGCCTCTTGGCTTTGTTCAGGTTGATTAGGTTGACGATAGCTCCCATTTCTGCATCTTCACCGCTTGTAGTATTACAAGCCGGATCCATTGCTACACAGGATGGATCATCAATGACTTCGAGTTCAATCCTCTGAGTATCGTCAGTTTCGTCAATGATAGAAATAGTGAGATAACCTTCACCACACACAGCCGCATTCGAGATAGACTCGATGATTGCATTCTTGCTATCGTTCCTTCCTTCGAAGTCGTCAATAGCCTTCTGGAGATCTTCAATTTCTTTGGAAGATCTGTTTTCAAGCTGAATGTGGTATGGACTGGAACTGAACGGACTAGAAATAGCATTCACGAACACCCTGTTTACGTTCCAAACTTGACAAGGTCTCTTTTCTCGATGCCATTCTTTAATGGTGTTGTCATCCCAAAAGTTTCCACTATAAGCCTCCCAGTCACGTTGCATACGGACTCTTTGAGTCTTATAGTAAGAAGCGCTATCGCTCATAAACGAACACGCTTTTTCGATTACTTCACTATCTCGAAGCATTTGTTACCTCATAAAGTGATTAAGGTTTAATATCTTTGCTGCCACTTGCGCTACGTTGACTGCTTCATGATGGTTCATGGCATAAACGGCTAGTGCTAGTGAATCCGCACGGTCAGGTGATCTGCCTATAGCTTTCTTTATGTCCTCTTTAGGACATATCCTTAGCTTTCCTCGTTGGTCTATATATGCGAGAGTATTTCTGAGCTCTTCTACAAGCTCCTTATACTTCTGTACGTCAATATAGAATCCACCTCGGATTGTCTCAGCTAATTCGGCATACATCTGAGCACGGATATTCATGTATATATCCTTATCAGGCTTCTCATTAAACGAGATAGACCTAATGGCTATCCTTGGGTCATGTTTTACATTGTCGTACACACCATTACCGAAGCCACCAGAACCATCGAGGCATCCTTGCTTCACACCTTCGTTATAGGCTTCTTTAACCATAGAAGTCTGTATAGGCGTATCCGCATTCTGAACGGCATTCTGTTGGAGTAATCCAGTTTCGTTAATGATTGTGCTAACAGTACAGTCTCTTCCAGTAGATCCGGCTAAGTCCATACCAAAGTACCTTGGCTGAGCAAGATAAGAGAACCTTGAGTTTTCCACTGAAGTAAAGTCTTCCCATCTAATGATAGCATTAAGATAGTCAGACGATACTAGTTCTCCAAGAACTTGTTGCCTATACAATGGCGTTCCATAGCCATATCTTTCTGTGAGCTCTGCGATGTACTCATCAGACACAAAAGGATTAGTAAGAAGCGATGCTCTAATCATCGCTTCGGGGTGCTTATCGCACAAATCGTTGAACCACTGGCTAGTTGGTTCATTACATGGTGACGTAATCAGCCTCTTTCTAGGTGCTCCAATTCCCTCACCACGAATACGGTCTGAAAGGTTGTTATAAAACAACTCGCAGCATCTAGAGGCTTCGTCAATGACAAGACCATAGATATCGGAGAGACCAAGGACATCATCAGGTGCTTCATTGGAATATCCGTAAATGATACCTGATCCGATCTTAATGGTCTTATCTTGCTTGTTCATCTTGGGATTCAAACCCCATTTCCAAGCAAATTCGAATATCTGTCTAAATAAAGTCTTCATGAGAGCAGAGTGAGTCAATGCACCTGCTACAAGTCTTCGACCTTGGAGCATATGCGTTATAGACCATATGGATGCACATACAGTCTTTCCACTTCCCACTCCGCATTGCATGATCACTAACGGATCATCTCTTCTTCGCATGAATTCTTCTTGAGGTTTAGACAGTTTGCACTGTATTCTCACTCAGGAGTCTCCCGATTAGCTTCCACAGTGGTAAACTCAAAGGTTATAGAATTGGTCTCTTTCTCTTCGCCTTCGGTCTTGTTGGATTCCATTGTGAGATTAGCCTTAGCAAACATCCCAGAATTAACATTCCAGTTTTCTCTGAATCTTCTCTCTAGAACCTTGAGATACTGAGCTCCATTACGGTCTCCTACGTTCAGATAAAGGGATGCCAGCTGAGCTTCTATCTTCTTGAAATAGTCAATAGCAAATTCCTCAAGTTCATTTGCTACTGCGTCTACCTTCGGATCAGAGCAATTTCTCTTTCTGAAATTGCTCCAATCGGAATTAATCGTTAGCGAGGGTGGTAGAGATGGCTTAACCGCTTTAAGGAATGTCTGACAGCTCTCTTGTAGATCACTCCTACGCTGGTTAGCATTCACAATCATACGCATAGTAAGCTCCTGTACTTCTAATGCGCTGATCGTCCGTCCTACTGTTAGTCCTATTTGTTTCGGCCAGTTATGCGGATTAGCATGAGCCGATCTCGATGCTACCACAGGCTCCGGCATATGAGTCATCAGGTACCTAGCACTAAGGATGAATTTCCGATGCTGCTTAGCCGCGTTAGCCTTTGTTGCAATAGCTGCCGCTTCCGTCTTTTTAGGATATTTGTTGTTAGGATTCTTTTTGGTCATCTCTACCACCTCGCTTTAAATCCGTCCGAGTAGACGTGAGTTCTAGAATTTTCTCAGAAAATCTAGACTATTCTTAGACTTTTCTTTTAGAAGGATGTCTTTCACTTCCTTCATGATAGAGGTCAAATTGTCCATCTTTTCATCAAGTTTCTTGAGAATTTCAAGAGATGGATCTATAGGCCTCAATTCGCCAGTATTGGATGCTTCTGTGAATTCCTTTTCGGCTTTCTTCAATTCATTCTCAGAAATATCCTTCTTCAGCGTTATCTTAATCTTCTTCTTCTCCGCCATAGATAGCTACCTCATCGTATCCTTCCGGTGTCTGGAAGTCTTCAACTTCCAAGGATTCCTTCTCATCTCTTCCATTTTCGAGAGCGAATATGGCATCCTGTACTTCCTTGATATCGGACTGTTCGAATTTGTACTTTTCTGCAAGTTTGTTGATGATGTCGATTAAGTCTTGCATGGTAATCTCCTTGTTGTATCAATGAATGAGTTAACAAGTTCCGATTATCTTACAATCTTTAATTACCATGATGTTCCCTGATACTACTCCCTTATCCTGTTCACGTAGTACATAGGAATATCCATCAGGCCCAGTCTTTGGACTAAGAATGTAAGGAATAATCCCTGCTGAATATGCTAGCATCCTCCAAACTCTTACAGGAATAGAACGGTGTTTCTCAGTATCCCATAAGTTGAATAGCCTCTCTCCCTGTTTATTGGAGAAAATGGATTTTACCTTGATCGGATACTTGTATTCAGTATCAGCATCGTCAAAGACTAGTACTTTGTCCGATCTACCTTCATATACTTTGAATTTCATGATGAAATCTCCTTATAAAATATTCAATTTAATAGTTAAAAGAATTTAGGAATTAATCACTATTTTATTAGACGATCTTTTAAACTTAAAAATGAAAGACTTTTTAAAATTAACGAAGGTTATTATTCCTATTGAGGTATAATAGGTTTCTATAAGATATCTTTAAAAAGATATTTAGGGGGTGGTTTCTAAAGGATACACCCTTTGGATACAATTTTAGATGGTATGAATCTTATGTCACAAGTTTCTTAACTTTTAAATGAAGGACTTCCAAACCAGTCGCTCGGTTGGATTGATCCAAGAGTTTTAAGGTGATTCATTCACCTAATACCCTATGACAAAGAGCGACTGTCATAGGGTATTCATTTTTATGAGGGTAGCCATGTCTAATGAAGAAAAAGAGCTTCTTGACGACATCAAGAAAATGGTTCTTGAAGATCCATGCCTTGTAATCAAGATAGAACATCTGTGTAAAGAATTAAAGACTGGATTTAGAGCTCAGAAAGTCTATTACGGAAATGGAGGATACAGAGGAGCTAAGCATCAGAATCAGACTGAAACTGATATGATGGATTCCGTAGAGATGAGGAGCCTAAAGGGTAGGCATGTATCATATGGAGAATTTACGATGGCTTACAAGAAATATTGTGCTAGCCATAATATACCTTATGACACGAAGACCGCTATCGACTTGTTAGCAAAGCATAATGATACGTACCATGTTGTTCATACAGAGGTAAACGATGAGCGCAATGAACCATAAACTTGCCGTGGATCAGTATATCCAGAGGCACTTTGATATCGGCCCATTCAGATTTGCCGAAAGAGGCATATGTAATGGATGCAAACAGCTAAGAT
>Ga0247611_10002360_pt1 | contig 30625 bp, 17 predicted proteins | sample 177DNAGHGhighgp2_FD_192422 | JGI IMG/M metagenome (GOLD analysis project Ga0247611, IMG submission 192422) | Sheep rumen microbial communities from Palmerston North, Manawatu-Wanganui, New Zealand - 1770 DNA GHGhigh gp2 | ecosystem: Host-associated > Mammals > Digestive system > Stomach > Rumen... | reverse complement strand
TCTGCAATGCGGGAAGCGTGGTAGGATTCCTCTTCCCCTTTGTCTTCACATGGATTGGATTGCAGAACACAGCTCCCGAAGGCATCGTTCCGCCGTCGGTGGTATGGTCGTTCTATATCGGTGCAGCCATCCTTATTCTCTGTGTGATCTACACGACGATAAAGGTCAAGGAATGGAATCCCCAGGAGTATGTTGCCTATAATCCGGTCTCTGAGGAGAACGAGGAGCATGCGGGTTGGATGACGTTACTCAAGAACGCCCCATCCACCTTCTGGAAGGTCGGACTGGTGCAGTTCTTCTGCTGGGCATCCATGCTCTACATGTGGACTTACGTGACCGACGCGGTCTCAGAGACGGTATGGAAGACGACGGATTCCACGACGGAAGCCTATCAGATTGCCGGTAACTGGACGGGTGTGCTCTATGCCATTCAGGCAATGGGAAGTGTCGTATGGGCAACCATGCTGCCGCGCTTCAAGAACACGAAACTGGCATACGCAATCAGTCTGCTGATTGGTGGTGTGGGCTTTGCACTCATCCCGTTCTGTCCTGACAAGTACTTGCAGATCATTCCGTTCCTGATGATTGGCTGTGCATGGGCTGCAATGCTTGCCATGCCGTTCACCTTTGTCACCAATGCCCTGCAAGGCTACGGACACATGGGTACTTATCTCGGACTTTTCAACGGTACAATCTGCCTTCCTCAGATTGTCGCTGCCATTTGTGGAGGTACCGTCTTCACGCTCGTCGGAGGACATCAGTCCACAATGATGATTGTGTCGGGAGTCCTGATGATTTTAGGAGCCTGCTGTGTAACGGTGATTAAGAATAAGAAATAATTCCAGTTTCTTGAGTGATAATTACAGGAAATATTGTAATTTTGCGGCCATGAAATACTTCATGACCGCTTTTTTTTGTCTGCTATGCCTTCATCTCTCAGCACAGGATAAGGCTTATCATGGTGACGGCATTGACAACGGACTCCGCTGGGTGCCCGTAGCATCAGTTGTTGTCCTGAAAGCTTGTGGTGTAGAGAGTGCCAGTTCGTGGAAACGGCTGGGAGTGAATGCTCTTTCATCGATAGCATTATCCTCGGCGGTTTCATGGGGACTGAAAAAAGCAGTCAATGAACGGCGTCCCGACGGCACCGACAACAAGGCTTTCCCTTCCGGACATGCGACGATAGCGTTTGCCGGAGCGCATATCCTGCACAAGGAGTACGGTCGTTTGTCACCTTGGATCAGTGTGGCAGGCTATGGTGTGGCAACGGCAACGGCTATAGATAGAGTCTGCCGTAATCGTCATCATTGGTGGGATGTATGCGCTGGAGCAGCCATCGGCATCCTGGGTACTGAGGCAGGTTATCGTATCGGTGACCTGATAACGGGTGAGCGGAGCCGTTATAGCGTGGCAGTTGGTCCTGATGCCTTGTCATTAGTCGTCAGATTCTGACTTCTCTCTATATAATATAAAATTAGGTGTCAGATAAGTTCTGTTCTCCAAATTAACGTCAATAATCTTGACAAAAGTTTGTCGGGGAAAAGTGACGAAAGAGATGTTAAATTGTGTAAAACATGATTCTTCATTCTTTATTCTTCATTCTTCATTTTGTGAAAGCTTAGCTTTCGCACCGCGAAACATAAGCTTTCATCGCGCCAAAGACCATGTTTCATCGCCTCAAACATAACCTTTCACACGACGAAACATAACCTTTGGCGCAGCGAAACGATACCTTTGGCAAATCCATCTTTTGTAAACCGCCCGATTACAAATTAATATTCGCGTAACAAATTGTCAGTCAACGCTTTACGAAAACCATCAATAATCGCGTTATTTTCAACCAAAATACTTTTCGTTCGCGCAGATGGCCTTAATTTAGGGCTAAAATTCGAATAAACCTTGACAAAAGTACGGCGGTGCACAACTATGTTGAAGATAAAACAAACCTTATCTTATCCAATCCAGTAATGCAATCGTTTGCATATTAATTTGTTTCTTTTGTTATCCCCCTTCTGAAAAGATTCCATGTTTTTTGGTAATTTTGACGCAAAATCATTAACCAAATAGTCTATGAACATCTATTTTAATATCGATTACAGAACGGTCTTTGGTGAAGAGCTGTTTCTGAATCAGATTATTACCGACAAAGACGGGAATACTGAAATAAAACCCCATCGGATGGGAACTTCTGATGGAGAACACTGGACTTGTAGATTAACGCGAACGGCAGACAACATCACCTATTATTATAGCGTAAAGATGGATGGTCGCGAGACTCGTCATGAGTGGCTGACCGTGCCGCACGTGCAGGCTTTCAATCATGACATCGTCAATCTGTACACGTTCTATGACCATTGGATTGACATGCCTTTCGACAGCTATTTGTATAGTTCCGCATTTACCGAGTGCCTGAACAGAAAGGCGGACGTGAAGTTGAAAAGGACGATGAGAAGCGAACGCATTCTCCGGCTTATTGTCCGTGCACCGCAGTTGCGTGCAAACCAGCAGTTGGCTGTTGTCGGTGCTGCCCCCGAACTCGGAGCCTGGAATTTAGCCAAGGCTATTCCGATGACAGAACGGACGATTAATGAATGGTTTGTGGATATCGATGCCAGGCCTTTCATGGGAAAGAACATGGAATTCAAGTTCGTTGCCGTGAGTGATGACGGGCAGAGAGATTGGGAGACAGGGCTCAACCGGTCGGTGTTTGTCCCGGAGATGAAGGCAGGTGAACTGATCAGTTATCAGCTCGACCAGTCGTTTTATGCTTATCATAATCAGAAGATTGCCGGAACGCTTGTACCTGTATTCTCCCTGCGTTCGAAAGACAGCTTTGGAGTAGGTGACTTCGGTGATTTGAAGAAGATGATTGACTGGGCGGCAAAGACAGGTCAGCGTCTGTTGCAGGTGCTTCCCATCAATGACACCACCATCACCCACACCTGGACCGACTCCTATCCATACAGTTGTATCTCCGTTTTTGCACTCCATCCGCAATATGTTGATCTGACAGCACTTCCTCAAATAAAAGATAGTGGTCTGAAAGCTCAGTATGAAGCATTGCGTAAGGAACTGAACGCCTTGCCTCAGATTGACTATGAGCGTGTGAACGATGCAAAGACAGCCTATCTTCGCATTCTCTTTGAGCAGGAGGGCAAGGCGATGATGGCAACGAAGCGATACAAGGATTTCTTCAAGGCGTGTGAGTCGTGGCTTGTGCCTTATGCACAGTACTGTCATCTGCGTGACACCTATGGAAGTGCCGACTTCTCGAAATGGCCTGACCATTCAGTATGGGATGAAAGTGAGCGTGCATCACTTGTCAACTATCGCACAAAGGCTTATAAGGATGTGGTGTTCTATTATTTCGTCCAGTTTATCCTTGATTCACAAATGCAGTCAGTCCATGAGCATGCCCGCAAGAACCGTGTCGTTCTGAAGGGAGACATCCCCATTGGCGTGAACCGCTATGGCTGTGATGTATGGATGGAGCCGGAATACTTCAATCTGAACGGACAGGCAGGAGCGCCGCCAGATGATTTCTCCGTGAATGGACAGAACTGGGGATTCCCCACCTATAACTGGGAGAGAATGCTTCAGGACAACTGTAAGTGGTGGGTACGCCGTTTCCAGAACATGTCGAAGTATTTCGATGCCTACCGCATAGACCATGTGCTCGGCTTCTTCCGTATATGGGAGATTCCCATTGATAGTGTTCACGGGCTCCTCGGTCAGTTCTCTCCCTCTCTCGGCATGACGCGGGAGGAAATCGAGGCGTATGGATTACGTTTCCAGGAACAGCTTTTCACCCGGCCTTTCATCGCCAACTGGACGCTCGACCGCATATTCAAAGAGCGGGCTGAAGAGGTCAAAGACAAATACCTGCACTGGACTTCCGACGGGCTTTATCAGCTGATGCCTGAGTATGACACTCAGCGAAAGATAGAGGCATGGTATGAAAAGGAAGAGAAAAAGCTGAAAGAGGAGAACGGTGCTGACGAGGAAGCACTCATCCAGCTTGCTTCTTTGCGTGACGGACTTTATGCACTGGTGAGCAATGTACTTTTCTTGCATGACCGGCAAGATGCCAATAAGTTCCATCCGCGAATCTCTGCCCAGTTGGACTTTATGTATGAGTCACTTAGTGACAACGATAAATATGCCTTCAACCGCCTCTATGATGATTATTTCTATCGTCGGAACAATCATTTCTGGTATCGGGAGGCCATGAAGAAACTGCCTCGTCTTGTGCAGGCTACCCGTATGCTCGTCTGCGCTGAAGACCTGGGCATGGTGCCCGATTGTGTTCAATGGGTGATGAATGAGTTGCGCATCCTTTCCCTCGAACTTCAGTCGATGCCGAAAGACGCTGGTGTTCGCTTCGGCAACCTGTCGCATAATCCTTATCGTTCTGTCTGTACCATCTCCAGCCACGATACCCCGACGCTGAGGATGTGGTGGGACGAGGATGAAGAGCGTGCTCAGGACTATTATAACACCGTGCTTTTCCACGAAGGCGATGCTCCTCATCCCATGCCTGCAAGTCTGGCAGAGGAAATCGTCTCCAGCCATCTTGCCTGTCCTTCAATGGTTTGTGTCATTGCCCTTCAGGACTGGCTGGCGATTGATGAGCATATCCGGTTGGAAGATGCCAATGCCGAGCGTGTAAACATTCCCGCCAATCCCAAGCACTATTGGCGCTACCGTATGCACCTGAACATAGAAGACCTGATTGCTGCCGATGAATTCAATGCTAAGATTTGTAAGCTTGTCAGCCTTCATGAGAGATAAAAACCAACAGAAAAAGATAGATTAAAGTATGAAAAAGACGTTTTTTGCCGTAATGGCATTGCTCATGCCACTTATGGCTATGGCACAAAGCGTGACCTCACCAAACGGCTGCATGGAACTGAAGTTCTCATTGACTGCCAATGGTGTACCAACCTATGAATTGAACTATAAAGGGCGTGCGGTTGTGAAACCGTCACACCTTGGACTGGAACTGGCTCGTGACAAGCACGCTTCGAAGGGAATGGAAGAGACCAACCTTTTGGACGGTTTCAAGATTGTTAATACGAAAGTGTCTGAGTTTGATGAGACATGGGAACCTGTATGGGGCGAGACGGCTACCATCCGTAACCATTACAATGAGTTGGCTGCAACCTTGTCGCAACCTGCCACCAAGCGTGAGATCATCATCCGTTTCCGCGTCTATGATGACGGTATCGGCTTCCGTTATGAGTTTCCCCAGCAGAGAGAGCTGAACTATTTCCTCATCAAGGAAGAACATTCGGAGTTTGCCATGACAGGCGACCACATTGCATGGTGGCTCCCGGGTGACTATGACACGCAGGAGCAGGAGACACAGGAGACACGTCTTTCCGGGATTCGTGAACGGATGAAGACGGCTGTCAACTGGGGCAACTCTTCCGTAGCCGTGTTTTCTGAAACGGGTGTGCAGACTTCCTTGCAGATGAAGACCGACGACGGACTTTATATCAATATCCACGAAGCAGCCTGTCTGGATTATGCGACCATGCACCTCGAACTGGTGGATGAGAAGACGACGGCTCTTACGACAAAACTGGGCGGAGGCAGCAACGCCTACACTCCCAATCCCACACCTTCTGCCGCTCCTCTGCCAAAGCCCTTCACCTTTGTCAGCCACCTCACACCTGATGCAACGGGTCTGAAGGGAGCCATGCAGACACCGTGCCAGACGCCCTGGCGTACTGTGATGGTCAGCGACGATGCCCGTGACATGCTTTCCAGCAATCTCATCCTGAACCTCAACGAACCTTGTAAGATTGAAGACACATCGTGGATTCATCCTACGAAGTATTGTGGCGTATGGTGGGAGATGATCGTCGGAAAGAGCAGCTGGGCGTACACTTGGGACTATCCTTCTGTTTACCTCGACAACATCGACTATACGAAATGCAAGCCCAATGGCACACATGCGGCTAATAACGAGAAGGTGAAACGATACATCGACTTTGCCGCCAAGAACGGACTCGATGAAGTGCTTGTTGAAGGATGGAACGTCGGTTGGGAGGACTGGGCGAACATGTGGAAGCGCGATGTCTTCGATTTCGTCACGCCTTATCCCGACTTCGACATCAAGATGCTCAACGAGTATGCTCATTCCAAGGGCGTGAAGATCATGATGCACCATGAGACAAGCTCCAGCACTCAGAACTATGAGCGTCATATCAAGGAGGCTTATGAGCTGATGAACAAATACGGCTATGATGCCGTGAAGACTGGTTATGTGGGAGACATCATCCCACGTGGCGACCATCACTATTCCCAGTCGATGAACAATCACTATCTGTATGTCATCAAGGAGGCTGCCAAGCATCACATCATGGTGAACGGACATGAGGCTACGCGTCCGACAGGACTTTGCCGTACGTATCCGAACCTTGTGGGTAATGAGGCGGCTCGCGGAACGGAGTACGAGGCTTTCGGCGGTAGTCGTCCCGACCATACGTGTATTCTTCCTTTCACACGCCTGCAGGGAGGTCCCATGGATTACACCCCCGGTATCTTCGAGACTCAGCTCAGCACATGGAGCGATAATAAGTCGTGGGTCCGTACTACTCTTTGCGGACAGCTGGCACTCTATCTGACCATGTATTCCCCGTTGCAGATGGCTGCCGACCTTCCCGAGAACTATGAGCGTCCCGACCTGGCACCGGCATTCCAGTTCATCCGCGATGTGGCTTGCGACTGGAGCGATAGCAAATATCTTGAGGCTGAGCCGGCAGATTACATCACCGTAGCGCGGAAGGCGAAAGGAACCGATAACTGGTTTGTAGGTGGAAAGTGCGATGAAAACGGCCATTTTACCGTCTTGAAACTCGATTTCCTTGACAAAGGACGCAAGTACGATTGCACCATCTATGCCGATGCCAAGGATGCCCATTATGAGAAGAACCCGAAAGCATTCACCATCACGAAGAAAACGGTGAAAGCCGGACAGACCTTGAAGATCAAAGAGGCTGCTGGCGGTGGATTTGCCATTAGCCTGATAGCAAAGTGACCTTTTACAAAAACTAACCGAGACAAAAGAAATGGATAAAATGAGAGTAGGAATCATCGGAACGGGATGGATTGCCGAGAAAGCAGCCATCACGCTCCGACATCTGGAGGGCATAGAAGCCTATGCCGTAGGCTCGCGCACGATAGAGAAGGCGCAGGCGTTTGCCCGTCAATGGGACATCCCGTGTGCATACGGGTCTTATTCGGAGCTGATTGCCGACCCCGACGTGGACCTCGTCTATGTGGGAACACCGCATTCCCATCACTTCGATGTGACGTGTGAGGCACTTGAGAACGGCAAGCCTTGTCTGGTGGAAAAGGCTTTCATGGCGAATTATCGTCAGGCTCAGACCGTCGTGAACTTGTCGCGTGAGCGGAAAGTGTTTGTTGCCGAGGCTATCTGGACACGCTATCAGCCCGCCGTCCAGATGGTTCGCCAGCTTATCAATGACGGACGCATCGGCACGCCCCGTCTCATCACGGCAACGCTGGGCTATAGCATGGGCGAGAAGCCGCGCATCATGCGCCCCGACCTTTGCGGAGGAGCCTTGCTCGACCTCGGCGTCTATGCCATCAACTTCGTGCGTATGTTCTGTGACTCGCCTATTGAGCAGATGGAGTCACAATGCGTGAAGTCGGCGACAGGGATGGACCTGACCAATGCCATCTCGTTCACCTTCGCCAATGGCATGCTTGCCAATGTCCAGTCGTCGGCTTGTTGTGTGGGTGACAACATCGGAGTGATTGCCGGAACCGACGGCAACCTCATCATCGACAACATCAACAATCCGCAACGCATCCGCGTGAACACCCACGACCGCGTCTTCGTGGAAGACATTCCGGTGCCTGAGCAGATCACGGGGTACGAATATCAGTTCATTGCGTGTAAGCAGGCATTGGAGGAAGGACTCATCGAACCGCCGCAAATGCCTTTGGAAGAAACGCTCTATATCATGAAGATGATGGACGAGCTGCGTTTCAAGTGGGGAGTGCGTTATCCTATGGACGAGGAATAATAAGACCAGGTAATATGAATATCAGACAAATATCTCTTTCCATCGTAGCGGCAACCGCCATCTCTACGTCTATTGCCCAGACAAAGGTGGCTATACCGTCAACCGAAACATTCAATTTCGACGAGGTGACTTATACCCCCAGCCAGACAACCTTCAAGTTGTTTGCGCCATACGTAGGTAAGGCTTTCCCCAAAGTAAAGTTGTATCTTTACAAGGACGCTGATTCGCCCAAGCCCTACAAGACCATCAAGATGCCTTATCCCAAGAATGCAACGGGAGAGGTGTGGTCGGCAACCGTGAAAGGCGACTTGAAAGGTCGTTTCTATACTTTCCGGGTAAACGACTTGCGTTTAAAAGAGACCCCGGGAGTATTTGCAAAGGCGGTCAGCATCAACGGAAAGCGTGGTGCCATCATCGACTTGAAAGAAACGAATCCCGTGGGATGGGAGAACGACAAAAGACCGGTCGTTAAGTCCCCCGCCGACCTTGTGATCTACGAGATGCACCATCGTGACTTCTCCATTGATGCCTCCTCCGGCCTGCAATATAAGGGAAAGTTCCTTGCCTTGACGGAGCCGAAAGCCATCAGACACCTCAAAGAGTTGGGCATAAATGCCGTTCATATCTTACCCAGTTACGACTTTGGCTCCATTGACGAGACCAGGTTGCATGATAACAAGTACAACTGGGGATATGATCCCGTGAACTATAATGTGCCCGAAGGCTCATACTCCACCAACCCTGCCGACCCGACATGCAGGATCAGGGAGTTCAAGCAGATGGTGCAAGCCCTGCACAATGCCGGCATTAGCGTGATTCTTGACGTGGTTTACAACCACACCTACGACATCGATAATAGTAATTTCCAGAAGACTTATCCCGACTATTACTATCGCAAGACCGACAAAGGAGAGTATTCCAACGGCTCGGGGTGTGGCAACGAGACCGCCTCTGACCGTCCGATGATGCGGCGGTTCATGATTGAGTCGGTGAAATACTGGATCAATGAATACCACATCGACGGCTTCCGCTTCGACCTCATGGGCGTTCACGACATTGAGACGATGAACATCATCCGGGATGAAGTGAACAAGATCGATCCCACCATATTTATATATGGGGAGGGCTGGAGTGCCGGTCAGTGTGCCTATCCGCTGGAGAAACTTGCGGTGAAGGCAAACGTCAGGCAGCTCAATGGCATTGCCGCATTTACCGATGACATGCGTGATGCCTTGCGCGGACCGTTCTCCGACGACACGAAAGGTGCCTTCCTGGCGGGTATTCCCGGCGAGGAGGAAAGCCTGAAGTTCGGCATCGTCGGTGCTATTGACCATCCTCAGGTGGACATGTCGAAGGTGAACTACTCCAAGTCTGCATGGGCAAATGAACCCACCCAGCAGATCTCGTATGTCAGTTGTCATGATGACATGTGTCTTGTCGACCGCTTGAAGACGGAGTTACCGGGCATTTCGACCGATGAACTGATACGTCTCGACCTGCTCGCTCAGACGGCGGTGTTCACCAGTCAGGGCGTTCCGTTCATCCTCAGCGGTGAGGAGATGCTCCGTGACAAGAAAGGTGTGCATAACTCCTTTGAGTCTCCCGATGCCGTCAATCATCTCGACTGGGATAACCTCAAGCGTTTCCCGCAAGTGTTCGACTACTATAAGAAGCTGATTGCGTTGCGCAAGCATCATCCGCTCTTCCGTCTGGGAAAGGCAGACCTGGTCAGAAAGCACCTCGAATTCCTGCCCGTCCAGCCCTGTCTCGTCGCATTCCGTCTCTCGTCGCCGGCCTCTTTCGCTTCTGATGCTTCCGACTGGAAAGACATCATCGTCATCCTGAATGCCAATCGTGAGGCTCAGACGGTTGACATCCCTGAAGGTCGTTACACCATCGTGTGTTGTGACGGACAGATCAATGAAGATGGACTGGGAACAGTTGATGGCTCGAAGGTGGTGGTAGATGCTCAGTCGGCATTGATATTACATGATTAGCTTAAACCGTCAGGATTCCATCCTCACATAATAAAGTACAAAACATGAAAAGAACATTTCTCATACTCACGCTACTCTTAACAACTATCATGATGAGTGCAGCCACAAAAGTGAAAGTGACACGAATAGATCCTACCGACTGGTACGTCGGTCTCAAAGACGCATCATTACAGCTCATGGTTTATGGCCCGGGAATCAGGGAGGCAAAGGTGACGACCGACTATCCCGGTGTGCGCATCGACTCCCTCGTACAGCTCGACTCGCCGAACTATCTGCTTGTCTATCTCCATCTCAACGGGGCGAAGGCTGGACAGATGATGCTTAACTTTAAGGTCGGCAAGAAGACCGTCAAGTATCCATACACGTTGAAGGAACGGCAGAAGGCGGGCAAAGACCACTTAGGTTTCTCCAATGCCGACGTGCTTTATATGCTCATGCCCGACCGTTTCGCAAAGGGTGAGACGACGGATGTACCGAAAAAAGGGAAGAACGCCTTGGTGCTCAATCCTTACAAGGAAGACCGCTCTCAGCCCTCTCTCCGGCATGGTGGCAACCTGGAAGGCATTCGCCAGCACCTCGACTACTTCAACGAACTGGGCGTGACGGCACTCTGGTTTACGCCGGTACTGGAAAACAACTCTCCCGATACCGACAACGGATTCAGCACGTATCATGGCTATGCAACCACCGATTACTATCGGGTTGACCCGCGCTTTGGCACGAATGCCCAGTATCGTCAGTTGATAGCCGATGCTCATGCACATGGACTGAAGGTGGTGATGGATATGATTTTCAACCATTGCGGCTTCGAGCATCCTTGGGTGAGCGACATGCCTACCGCCGATTGGTTCAACCTTCCGCAATGGCTTAAGGAGTCGGGGGGGAAGAGCAATCCTACGGGTACCAGCTTCCAGCAGACCAGCTACAAGCTGACTCCCGTTATGGACCCGTACGCTTCGAAGGTGGACATGAAGGAGACGGTGGAAGGATGGTTCGTTCCCACCATGCCCGACTTGAACCAGAAGAATCCGCATGTGATGAAGTATCTCATCCAGAACTCCATCTGGTGGATTGAGACCGTGGACATTGACGGCATCCGAATGGACACCTATCCCTATGCCGACCGTGCCGGGATGGCTCAGTGGATGCGTGTGCTGGATGCTGAGTACCCCAACTTCAACACGGTAGGGGAGACTTGGGTGACAGAACCCGCCTATACCGCCGCATGGCAGAAGGATTCTAAGCTCTCGCCCGTGAACAGCTATCTGAAGACCGTCATGGACTTCTCGTTCTTCGATAAGCTGAATATGGCTAAGAACGAAGAGACGGATGCGTGGTGGAACGGACTCAACCGCATCTACAATTCCTTTGTCTATGATTACCTCTATGTCAACCCGTCCAATGTCATGGCATTCATCGAGAACCACGACACCGACCGCTTCCTCGGCAATGGCAGGGACACGCTTGCTTTGAAGCAGGCGCTGGCATTATTGCTCACGGTCAACCGAACCCCTCAGCTGTATTATGGAACGGAAATCCTCATGAACGGTACGAAGGAGGTGACCGATGGAAACGTGCGCAAGGACTTCCCGGGCGGTTTCCCCGGCGACAAGCACGATTGCTTTACGGCAGAAGGGCGCACAAATGCAGAGAATGCCATGTTCAACTGGTTGTCTAAGCTTCTTCATTGGAGGCAGGGCAACGACGTGATAGTAAAGGGCAGGCAGACCCAGTTCATCCCCTGGAAAGGTGTCTATGTCATTGCACGGCAGTACAATGGCAAGACGGCTCTCACCATTCTCAACGGAACAAGTAAGCATGCCGTCCTCGAAGTGGGCAGATATGCCGAAGTCATCGGCAATGTGAAGAGAGGAAAGGATGTGATAACGGGCAGGAATGTCGCCTTAGACAAGAATGTGAACCTCCGTCCGCGCCAGACTTTGATTGTAGAATTCTGAAATAAATAGGCTTTTAGGGAAATCCCTAAGTAAAATTAGGGATTTCTTGTAGTGCAGTTACTTGAAATTCATTATCTTTGCAGCGTATAAAAAATAGTTAGAGATATGAGAAAGGCAATTGTTTTATTAATCTGTTTTGCTTTCTTGGTAAACAGCTGTGGTACTTATACTGGTGCAGGAGCCTACACCGGCTCGACACTGGGGTCTATCCTCGGTTCTGCTATTGGAGGTCTGTCTGACGGACGAAGAGGCTCGGACATCGGTACGATTATCGGAATGGCTGGTGGTGCCGTCGTGGGTAGTGCCATCGGTGCTGCCGCCGATCAGAAGGACAGGAATGAAGTGCGTGAACACTACGAGCGTGTGAAGGAGAGACGTACGATAAACGGTCAGGGCGATAGCAGGCTCGATAGTCCGCGCCAGAGCTTTGAGGAGCGTAGCCGACTGGAAAGCGGATTTGATGAGACTAACAGTGGTGATGATCGTATCTACGACTTTACAAGTTCCGACTATACAGGAAACTACAGTGCTGATGAGCCTACCGTAAAGATGCCCGGTTCGTCAAGCGTTGAGAGTCTGGCTACCGGTTACACCTACGACCCGACGATAGAGATCCGCAATGCCCGCTTTGTCGATGACAACGAAGACAATGTAATCTCGCCGAACGAGATCAGCAAGGTTATCTTCGAGGTAATCAACCATGGGCAGAAGACGGTCTATGACGTGCAGCCGACGGTGATAGAGACAACGGGAAATAAGAATATCTTTATCTCACCGAATATGCACGTCGAGAAGATTGAGCCGGGTATGGGCATCAGATATACCGCCCTGGTGAAAGCCGGAAAGAAGCTGAAAGACGGAAAGGTGCAGATATGCATCTCAGTCCTTCAGGGCAACAGGGCTATTTCTAAGGTCAGTGAGTTTAATATCAGAACGGTGAAGAAGAAAAAGAGTTAATCCTTCACGTTCTTGAAACGGTCGAATATTGATCGCCAGAAACTGGCATCTTCCTTCTTCTTCGGGTGTTCTTCTGTCTTCGACGGGTGAGCATCCGAAGATTTCTTTTTTGCCGAAGCAGCCGTAGTCTTGGGCAGCTTCTTTTCCTTCTCAGGCATTTCCATCCATTCGTTGATGAAGCTATAGCCTGTGGTAGCCAGCTCGAACTCGAAGTCTGGGAAGTCCACCTCCTCTTCCGCCTCTTTCTTTTCTTCTTTCTCCGCCTCACGGAAAGGCACACGGATCTGTCTGCCCGTCTTGCCGATGTTCTCTATCTCCACAAACGCCACGCCTTGCGAGATGATGCCCAGCTTCTTCGCCGCTCCCCAGGAGAGGTCAATCACCCTTCCTTTGACGAAAGGGCCTCTGTCGGTGACCCGCACCACGACCTCCTTGCCGTTGGCAGGGTTCTTTACCTTCAGCAAAGTGCCGAAGGGTAGGGTACGGTGAGCACACGTCATGCTGTCATGGTGAAGCCGTTCGCCGTTGGCTGTCCTTGCGCCTGTTGCGCCTTTTGAATAGAATGTGGCTTTTCCGCTCAGTGAACCCTGTGCAAAGACGGTACATGAGAGGAAAATGAAGAATGTTGAAAAAGCCACTAAGCGGATGGAAAAGCAATGATTCTTCATTTTTTCAAAATACCCCTCCTTCACGAAGAAGGAGGGGGTAACGGTTGTAAGTGATATTATACTATACTATTCCTTGTGCCATCATTGCATTGGCAACCTTCATGAAGCCGGCAATGTTCGCACCTTTCACGTAGTCGATGTATCCGTCAGGCTGTCTGCCATATTTCACGCACTGCTCATGGATAGAGTGCATGATGTAGTGCAGCTTCTCGTCCACCTCCTGGTTGCTCCAGCAGAGACGCATGGAGTTCTGTGTCATTTCCAGACCGGATGTAGAGACGCCTCCCGCATTGACCGCCTTGCCCGGAGCAAAGAGCATCTTCGCGGCAACAAACTTCTCGGCAGCCTCGGCGGTACAGCCCATGTTAGAAACCTCTGCCACACAGATAGGCTCGTTGGCAAGGATCATGTCGGCATCCTCGCCGTTCAGCTCGTTTTGTGTTGCACAGGGCAGATAGATGTCAGCCTTGCGCTCCCACGGCTTGCGGCCCTTGAAGAACTCAGCTCCCTCGAACTCGTCCTTATAAGGCTCACAGATGTCATTACCGCTGGCACGCAGCTCAAGCATATATTCAATCTTCTCGTCGTCCAGACCTGCCGGGTCGTAGATATAGCCGTCAGGACCGCTGATGGTAATCACCTTTGCGCCGAGCTCTGTAGCCTTCTTCGCGGCACCCCATGCCACGTTGCCGAATCCGCTCAGGGCGATGGTCTTACCCTTGATGTCATGTCCGTGGGTCTCCAGCATCTCGTTGACGAAGTAGAGGGCACCGTAGCCCGTTGCTTCCGGACGGATGCGCGAGCCTCCGAATTCCAGTCCCTTACCCGTCAGCACACCTTGGAACTGATGTGTCAGCTTCTTGTACATGCCGAAGAGATAGCCGATTTCACGACCGCCGACACCGATGTCACCGGCAGGAACATCCTCGTCGGGACCGATATGCCGGTACAGCTCAGTCATGAAAGCCTGGCAGAAGCGCATCACCTCTGCATCCGAACGGCCGCGGATGGAGAAGTCGGAACCGCCCTTGCCGCCGCCCATAGGCAGGGTAGTGAGCGCATTCTTGAATGTCTGCTCGAATCCGAGGAACTTCAGAATAGACAGGTTGACCGATGAATGGAACCGCAGACCTCCCTTATAGGGACCGATAGCAGAATTGAACTGGACGCGATAGCCGAGGTTGACATGCACCTCGCCCTTATCGTCAGTCCAGGGCACGCGGAACGTGATGATACGCTCTGGTTCAACAAGTCGTTCAATCAGCTTTGCCTTTTCAAATTCGGGATGCTGGTTGTACACATCTTTAATAGAAATCAACACTTCTTTCACAGCCTGGATATACTCAGGCTCGCCTGGATGCTTGCGCTGAAGGTCTTGAATGATTTTTTCCACTTCCATGGTAGTAATATTTATTTTAGGTTAGTGATGTTTAAGACTCATTGTTATGATGACACAAATATAAGTCTTTTCTGTTGAATAACCAAATAAATACCTGAGAATTTTTAAGTGGAGCTATCAGAATGTAAGACGGACGGATGAAAAACGGGCTATAGACCGTATGTCGTGCTGACATTCTGTCTATAGCCCTTCCTATTAGTTCAAGTTCAAATACATATTATTCTTCATCCCAAACGCTGAAGCTCTTTGCCGATGGGCCTGGAACGTCGCCGCCAGTGCCACCGTCACCGATTGTGCCGGGACCGCCTTCTCCGCCGAGACCGGTAACTGTCAGTGCATAGCTGCTTTCTGTGAGTACGTCCACAGTCATGATTTCAGGACGAATATATTCAGCTTTCTTCATATTTTCTTTCCTTTCCTTATTTTATTTGATTACCATTTTCTTACCATTCACGATGTAGAGACCCTTCGGCAGGTTGCTCTTCTGAGTGCCCATCAACTGACCGTTCACGTTGTAGATGTTACCCTTAGCCGACTTATCGGCAATCTGAGTGTTGATACTGTTCACCTCACTGTCGAAGACCACCTGGAGCTTAGCACCGGCAGCTCTGTTGTCGCTGATGTAGAACCAGCAGCGGTTCTTCGGAATCCGGGCAGAAACCCTATAGAAGTTATAGGCGTCATTGGCCTTGTCATATCCGAAGTAGAAACTCAGACCGTCTGATGCATCCATGTCGTATCCCTCAAGGGTTCCTTGCATGCAGGCAGAGATGCCCGCGTTGACTGGGTCGGCAACTTCAGTAACCTCACAAGGATCTTTTCCTTCAGCTGCGTACATCTCGTTGATGATTCTCTCGTTTACTCTGTTCACTTTGAAGAGATAAGGCTTGTAAGCCTCAATCTTTGTGACGGGATTGAAGAGAAGCTTACAGTTGTAGAAGCTTTGATCGCCTGCTTCCGTGAGTGTACCCTGAACATCCTGCAACTCACTTACGTTGACGCTTGGAACGCCCTCGTAATCTGCACCGAAGTATTCAGCCAGATCATCAATGGCAAATGGCAATACCAGAGTCTTCCAAGGCTGAGAAATATAGGTAATCTCTGTCTCCTTGATGTATAGGGTAGTGTTGCAATCATTTGGCATGGCACCTTCGAACTTCTCAGAGAATGTTGCATCTGTATAGAAGTAGTCATATTCGTAACCCTCTTTAGGAGTGAAGCCCTCTACTGGCCATTCAGGAGTCAGGTTGTTAGCTCTCTTCTGAAGGACGATGTCGTCGTACCAATTGCCGTCAGCATCCTGAATCTTATAGGTGACGTGCCAGATGTCGGTAGAGTTAGCAGGGTCAGTCACAGGAGTTGCAAAGAATGCATACCACCAGAGGTTATTCTTGTTCGTTGTGTTTTGTGATGCTGAACCTGGCTTGTAAACCAACTGGTTGTGCTCGTCAAAGTACTGCTTAGATGTAGTGAGATTATCAGTCCAAAGTTCATAATTGACGTTCTCCAGACTTGCCAGGTAATTGGTGGTGTTATATGGACCCATTGCCATTGTTCCACCTGAAAGTTTGCTGTTGCTTGCAGTGTTGACATAAAGCTGCCATCCCACCTCAGGCTTTGCGCCCAATCCCATTGGAGTCTCATCTCTGGAAGTATGTCTCCAAATCAGATAATTGTTAGCGATTGAAGAATCGTTCAGTCTGACTTGGAAAGCATAGCCGTCGCCGTAGAAAGCCCACTGGTCGTGTCCTGCCTTTGCGATAGGATTGTTACTGCCTGCTTTAGGAGTGGCACCGTTGAGACTTCTCCAAGACTTGATAGTCTCCTTGTAGGTACCCCACTCATTTTCAGCAGCCTGGTCGTAGATGACAAGATAGTTGTAACTACCGCCTGAGTTATAAGTACGCAGATAATGGTAAACGGGATCTTGTCCTTCTTCAGAGAGGATGAAAGGTGGATCGAACTCATAGTCCACATACACCGTACCACCACTGGCAGGAGCTTCGGTAATCTCCTGAGTCAGAGCAGCATCGCTGTAGTACTTGTACGTGGTGTAGGCACGCCACAAGGTTTGTGGCATCTTGTCGTTCAGGTTGTCACCGGCGTTCAGGTTTGCTGTAGCCGTGATCGTTCTACCGTCTACTTTCGTTGTCAGCGAGTAGGTGACAGTAGCTGCCTTTGCGAAGGAGGCAACACCGAAAAGCAATACGGTTACCATTAACTTCATAAAAACTGAGAAATGTTTCTGCATAATCGTATAATTAAATTATTAATAATATTTGTTCTGTCAGGTATTTATGTAAGATTTCTGATACCTTATTTTTAAAACAGTTAATTTTTTTGCAATTACTCTGCAAAAATACTCTTTTTTTTTAAATCTGATAGTTTTCTTATTCCAAAACGCATATATATAACTTTTTTTAACTACCTCTTTATATATAAGGTGTTGTTCCTACATCCTATTTTGCCCTAAATAGGGGCATCAAAGCACAATCCCCAGTCCATCAGCACCCCGAAGATTGTCAAGATTTATTCGAATTTTGACCCCAAAAAATGGGGGGTACTGAGAATGAAACGGTCATTCGCTCAAAAAAACGCCATTTTTTGATGTTTTTTATAAATCGCTGGCTACCAAGTGGTTACGAAGGAACTTCTTTTTTGTGCTTTTATTGACAAAAAACGAATTTGCGAAAGGTAAGGTTTCATCGTGCGAAAGATAAGGTTTCATCGTGTGAAAGGTTATGTTTCAGGCGGTGAAACATGACCTTTGGTGCAGTCAAAGCTTATGTTTCGCGGTGCGAAAGCTATGCTTTCGTAAAATTGGGGATGAAGAATGAAGAGTGAAGAATCCACTTTTACACATTTTAACTTCTCTTTCATCACTTTTCCCCGACAAGTTTTTGTCGGGATATTTGACAGTTTATAATTGCCGAAGGGTATGTGTGTTTCTTCTGAAAGAGGAGATACAGGCGGTTGTCCATAGACAGGAACGAATTAAAATTCATGGCATGAAGAAGTGATTTTTTATGCAATTGTTTTCTATTGTCTTTCTTTTTTTTTAATTTTGTGTCCCAAAAGAGAAGAGAATGGAAAATCCTATCCCCCAGCAATGGAATAAGTTTCTGCTGAAAGATGTGACGTTTGTCAATCTGATGATGCGGCGTATCTATAACGTCCTGATAGTGGCTAATCCCTACGATGCCTTCATGCTTGAGGATGACGGGCGTGTGGAAGAGAAGATCTACAATGAGTATATGGAACTGGGACTGCGCTATCCTCCTACGTTTACTCAGGTGAGTACGATAGAAGAGGCTCGTAGTCTGCTCCAGACAACCAACATCGACCTGGTGATTTGTATGCCGGGTAATGCCGACAACGATGCCTTCGACGTGGCGCGTCAGGTGAAGAACGAGCATCCCGACATCCGTTGCGTGGTGCTCACGCCGTTCTCGCACGGTATCACCAAGCGTATGCAGGACGAAGACCTCTCCATCTTCGACTACGTGTTCTGCTGGTTGGGCAACACGAACTTGATTCTGTCGATTATCAAGTTGATTGAGGACCGCATGAACCTGGAACACGATATCGAGGAGGCAGGCGTTCAGATGATTCTGCTGGTGGAGGACAGCATCCGGTTCTATAGTTCCATCCTCCCCAACCTATACAGCTTCCTGCTTGTGCAAAGCAAGCGATTCTCCACCGAGGCGCTCAACCGTCACTCGGCAACCCTCCGTATGCGCGGCCGTCCCAAGGTGGTGCTGGCGCGAAGCTATGAGGAGGCGTGGAACATCTACACCAAGTATGCCAACAATGTGCTGGGAGTCATCAGCGATGCGCGGTTCCCGTTGTACAGCAACTCCTCGCCCTCGCGTTCGGGTGAAGGTCTGTCGGGGATAGAGAAGGATGCGGAGGCGGGTATGAAGCTGCTGCGTGCCATTCGTGCCCACGACGAGTATGTGCCGCTGATCATGGAGAGCAGTGAGGTGGAGAACCGCGAGACGGCAGAGGCAGAGGGCTTCCGGTTCGTCGATAAGAACTCGAAGAAGATGAACATCGACCTGCGGCATCTCATGGAGGAGCACATGGGATTCGGAGACTTCATCTTCCGCGACCCCACCACGCGCAAGGAGATAGCCCGCATCCATAATCTCAAGGAGCTGCAGGACAACATCTTCAAGATTCCCAACGACTCGATGCTCTATCATATCTCGCGCAACCACATGAGCCGCTGGCTCACGGCACGCGCCATCTTCCCCGTGTCGGCTTTCCTGAAGCAGGTGACATGGCATGTGCTGCAGGATGTGGATGCTCACCGAAAGATTATCTACGATGCCATCGTGCAATACCGGCACATGAAGAACATTGGCGTGGTGGCGGTCTTCGATAGGGGTCGCTTCGACCGCTTCTCCCATTTTGCCCGCATCGGTGAAGGTTCGTTAGGCGGCAAGGGACGCGGACTGGCGTTCCTCGACAATGTGGTGAAGCGTCATCCTGAGTTCAGACAGTTCCCCGGTGTCACCGTGCAGATTCCCAAGACGGTGGTGCTCTGTACCGACCTCTTCGACCAGTTCATGGAGCAGAACGACCTGTACCATATTGCGCTGAGCGATGCCAGTGACGAAGAGATACTCCAGCACTTCCTCAAGGCGCAGCTCCCCGACTCGCTGATAGCCGACTTCTTCACGTTCTTCGACGCCACCCATTCGCCGATAGCCGTCCGCTCGTCGTCGTTGCTCGAAGATGCCCATTATCAGCCGTTTGCCGGTATCTACAGCACCTATATGATTCCGTATGTGGAAGACAAGTATGCCATGCTGCAGATGCTCGCCTGTGCCATCAAGGGCGTGTATGCGTCGGTGTACTATAAAGACTCGAAGGCGTATATGACAGCCACGTCGAACGTCATCGACCAGGAGAAGATGGCGGTCATCCTTCAGGAGGTGGTGGGTAAGCAATACGACAAGCGTTTCTATCCGAACTTCAGCGGTGTGCTGCGTTCGCTCAACTATTATCCCATCGGCGACGAGAAGGCGGAAGACGGCATTGCCTCGCTCGCCCTCGGACTGGGTAAGTATATCGTTGACGGAGGACAGACACTGCGTGTCTCTCCCTATCATCCCCATCAGGTGCTGCAGACCAGTGAGCTTGACATCGCCCTGAAGGAGACGCAGACGAAGTTCTATGCCCTCGACACCGACATGGTGTCGAACGACTTCAAGGTGGATGACGGCTTCAACATCCTGCAACTGAAGGTGAAGGAAGCCGACAAGGACAAGTCGCTGAACTATATCGCCTCGACCTTCGACCCCTACGACCAGGTGATCCGCGACGGCATCTATGAGGGAGGGCGTAAGGTGATTACCTTCAGCGGAGTGCTCCAGCAAGGCGTGTTCCCGTTGCCCGAGCTGTTGCAGATGGCAATGAAATACGGTGCGGAGTCGATGCGCCGGCCGGTAGAGATAGAGTTTGCCTGTAACATCAACGACGACCGTACCGGCGACTTCTATCTGCTCCAGATCCGTCCCATCGTGGATTCCAAGCAGATGCTCGACGAAGACATCTCCGCCATCCCCGACGAGCGTTGTCTGCTGCGCTCCCACATGTCGCTGGGACACGGCATTAGCGAAGAGGTGACGGATGTGGTGTATGTGAAGACCGACGAAGACTTCACGGCGATGAACAACCCTGCCATTGCCGACGATATAGAGCGGATTAACCGCCGTTTCCTGAACGAGGACAAGGGATATGTGCTGGCTGGTCCCGGCCGTTGGGGGTCGAGTGACTACTGGCTGGGCATTCCCGTCAAATGGCCGCACATTTCTGCTGCGAAGGTGATTGTGGAGGTGGCACTGAAGAACTATCGCGTGGACCCCAGTCAGGGCACGCACTTCTTCCAGAACCTCACTTCGTTCGGGGTAGGCTACTTCAACATCGACACCGATGCCAACCAGGGACTGTTCCGTAAGGAACTCCTCGACAGCATGCCCGCCGTAGAAGAGACCAAATATGTCAGACATGTGCACTTCGACCGCCCGTTGAAGATCATGATGGACGGTAAGAAACAGGAGGGAGTGGTGATGCTTCCCGCCTGACGAGAGGGCTGCTTTCCTCCTTCAAATATGCAGAAACGTCATCAAAATCGGCACTTTTGTCACAAATTAATGCAAACCGTTGGGTGTTTGCATTAATTTGTTTATCTTTGCGGTCACTAAAAAGAGACTTATTACAATCAGAGATATTATTATTATTTACACAAAAAAAGCGTATGAAAAGATTTACACTCTTTGTGCTTATGGCACTTTTTACCATTTCCATGGCAACTGCCCAGTCTGTCCATCCTGACAAGGCAAGGGTAAGGATTCCCGCCAATGCCAAGCCGTTGCAGAACCCCGTTAAGAAGTCGTCCCTCATGAAGAAGGACGGTCAGCGCATGATGCTGAAGAAGAACGGGCTGACACAGAACAACAAGATGCTCAAGGCGCGTCGGAAGGTGGAGAACGGTCCGATCTATGATGAGCCGGAAGGAAAGAAATACGAAGAGATCGTCAGCTACGAGGGATATGTCTTATCTTTCTTCGGTGCGAGCTATGTTGATGAGTCGGCAGGTACCGCCACCATCATTGAGGGTACCGACGGAAACATCTATATCAGTAACCTCATCCCCGGGTATAATTCATGGGTGAAGGCAGAGCGTGGCGGAGGAGATACCATCGTGGTGAAGCGCCAGATGATTGAACTGTCCGATTATAACGGCGACCCCGATGAGTATTATGTGGCAAAGATGGAACAATACACTTTTGAGGAAGACGGTGAACAATACGTCGATTATCGGGAGGTGGAAGGCGACATCAAGCTGCTCTATCGCGACGGTAAGCTGAAGACCACCGATGAATATATGGGTCAGGAAGACGGCTTCCCCCTGTATGCCATCGGTAATGTGAACTTTTACCAAGGTGAATACTATGGCTGGTATGGCATCTACTGGAACATGAGCTTCGAAGAGATGACCGAGACGATTACCGAGCTTCCCGCAGGTGTCACCCCTGAGACGATGGTTCTCAAGTTTGACAATGGCGTGGTGAAGGATGCCAAGGAAGTTGATGTAGCCTTCGACGGCAACACCTTCTATTTCCATCCCTATGAGGATGTTGACGGTTGGGCAACAGGTACTATCGACGGCAACAAGGTGACCATCGCAAGCAATCAGTATGTTGGTATCGACAGCTACTATGGCACTCACACATGGTTGCATACCGCTTCAACACAACTGCTCTATGATGAAGATTATGAAGAATACTACGACGAAGGTACATTGAAGGACAACCTCGTGCTGACGCTCGACCCAGAGACGAAGACCCTTACCGCGGCTAAGAACGATGCCCTCTTCATCGACGGTGCCAAAGACCGCATCTACTATGCCGCATATTACAAGAACCCCGTCTTCTTCTACTTCAATGAAGTTCCCGCCGTTCCCGCCGACCCGGAGATTACCGCCTACTACCCCTACGATGAGGACTATGAGAGTGCAGAACTTGACTTCAGCATTCCTACATTCGATGTTGACGGTGAGTATATCACGAAAAACAAGTTGTTCTACACCCTCTATGTTGACGATGAGGTGTTTGAGCTGGATGCCGATGAGTATGGTATTGAGGAGTCTTTGACAGAGATCCCTTACACCATTGAACTGGGATGGGTGTCCAACAGAGCAGCCAGCTTCTTCTTCGACCCGGTCAAGAATGCCGGTATCCAGACCATCTATAAGGGAGGCGACGTGGTGAACAAGTCTAATCTGATTATCTATGACATTGAGAGCGAAACAGTCATCTCCGGTGTCAAGAAACTGACGAACCCGCAAGCCGTAGCCGTCAAGAGCGAAGCCTACTATGACGTGGCAGGTCGTGAGGTGAAGGCCGGTGCAAAGGGATTTGTCATCAAGACACTGACCTTGGAAGACGGTTCAAAGAAGAGCTATAAAGTTGTACGTAAGTAGTTTAACAGACATGAAACGAATTTTCAGTATTGTAGCCGTAGCCCTCACCCTTCTGGTGCAGGGCGCGGCTGCCGGAAATATTATCTATAGCCTTGGCGACCGTTATGGTAACTTCGGTACGGGCGGCAAGAATACCGAGACATACGATGTGGCACTGCTCCTCAATGACCCCACACTGGTAGGGGTCAGCATCAAGGGTGTGCGCATTCCCTTTGCCTCGACCGACGGACTGGAGGGTGCCTCTACTGTATGGTTGTCGAAAGCTCTGCCAGTCATCAAGACCGGCAAGATGACCGAGCCAGACATCTTGTCTATGGAGTTTACCCCTGCCGCAGGGTTTACAGAGGTACTCTTCGATACACCTTATATTATAACAGGCGAAGGAGTCTATGTGGGCTATTCGTTCACCGTGGAGAAGACCACCACGGCATGGCGTCCCGTTGTCGTGACCAAGACGGCAACCCCCGATGCCTGCTATATCCATACCAATAAGATCTACCGTACGGCATGGCGCCCGATGAGCACTCTGACGGGCGATTTGGCTATTGAAGTGCTGCTTGAAGGTGACGCCATCAAAGGAGATGATGCCGCCGTGGGTGTCGTCAGCGATATGAACATCCGCACAGGTGAGCCTGCTACTGGCTCCTTTGAAGTGGTGAACTATGGAATGAACGGTGTCAAGTCGGTTGACTTTACCGTTGAAGTGGCTGGCTTTACGCAGAGCAGGCACGTGGAACTTGCCACCGCTCTCCCCGGCATCTACAGCAGGAAAACGAACATCGACTTTGAGATTCCCGCCATTCCGCAGAAGGGAGGCTATCAGCTGACCGTCACCCTTGACAAGGTGAATGGTAGTGAGATTACAAATGCCGCCAACAAGGGTGAGGCAAAGGTGAGCGTCTATAACAACCTGCCCGTCCACCGTCCGGTGCTTGAGGAATACACAGGTACATGGTGCGGCTGGTGTCCGCGTGGTTTCGTAGGACTTGAGCTCATGAACAAGCTCTATCCCGATGACTTTATCGGTGTCAGCTATCACAATGGCGACCCGATGGAGATTACCACTCAGTTCCCTTCAGATGTCGAGGGATTCCCCGATGCCTGGATAGACCGGTACTATAATACAGATGCCTTTTTCGGAGATAACAGCGGCTATGCCTTTGGCATCGACAAGGTGTGGGAAAATTGCCGTTCGGTGTTCACGCCGGCTGCTGTGGATGTGGAGTCTAAATGGATTGATGACAACACGCTGGCGGCTACCTCTTACGTCACCTTCCCTGTTGGTGCAGAGGAATGTCCCTATGAGGTGTCGTTCCTGCTTGTGCAGGATGGCATGACAGGTACGCAGAGCAACTGGAACCAGTCCAACTACTATTCCGGTGCCAACGAATGGCCGAGCGAGATGAATCAGTTCAAGAATGCGGGCAGCTCTGTCAGCGGACTCGTCTTCAACGATGTTCTTGTGAGCCGCTCTTCCGTAGGCGGTATCGCCAATTCGATGACGGCTCCGATCGTGGAGGATGTCGCTCAGACCTATACCTATGAGTTCAAGATGGACAAGGTGAAGAACACCTCCGGGCAGAACATCATCCAGGACAAGCAGAAGTTGCGTGTCGTCGTCCTTTTGCTGAACAAAAAGACGGGCGAAGTGGTCAATGCCAACAAGGCTCAGGCTGGTGCTTCTTCGGTTGCCGACGGTATCAGCATGCCGGCAACGGCAGATGAGGTGGTGAGCACCGTGAAGTACTTCGACTTGCAGGGCCGTCGTGTCCTCATCCCTTCCAACGGCATGTATATCAAGAACGAACAGCTTGCCAACGGCAGACAACGTAATAGCAAAGTCTATTTCAAGTAAACAGCACTTTGCAAGCTAATAGTCAAAGCCCTGACAGTCATTTCTGATTGCCAGGGCTTTGTCTATCTCTCCGTTCTCCTCTTGGTCAGCTCTTCCAGTAGTCCGGCGCAGCCGTCTTCTATCAGGTCGAGGGCGAACTCGAAATCACGGGCACCGCCGTAGTAGGGGTCCGGGACGGTCTTCTGACCGGGGTGCTGGCGCAGATAGTCGGCAAGACACCGTATCTTGGCAGCCCGCTCACGTGTGCCCGCCAGTCGTCGGAGGTCATAGAGATTCTCCTCGTCCATGCCGACAACGAGGTCGAAGCGGTCGAAGTCGGCCGGCTTCACCTGCCGCGCATGGTGGTTGAAGTCGTAGCCGCGCCGCGCCCCATGCTCGCGCATACGATGGTCGGGGAGCTGTCCCACGTGCCATGAGCCGATGCCGGCACTATCAATGTCAAAGAGGTGATTGACACCCTGAGACTCTGTCAGGGCTTTCATGATGCCGTCGGCAGCCGGAGAGCGGCAGATGTTGCCGAGGCAGACAAATAATATCTTGGTCTTCATCTTTATAATGATTATCTATTTCTACTCCCAACATTCCAAGTCGTCTTCTATCTCCGGCAACAGGCTGCGATGAAAGACAGGCTCCCTGATACCGTCCTTCTTCTGTTGCCGATAGTCGTCTAACAGCCGGAACGCATATTTGCCGAGTCCGATGATGGCGATGAGGTTGCATGCCGTAAGCAGTGCCATGCAGAGGTCACCTAAGTTCCAGACAATTTCGAGGCTTGCCATTGCCCCGAACATGACCATCAATCCTCCGGAGAAGAGACGATAGACCGTCAGGACATGCCGGCTTTTCGTCATGAAACGGATGTTGGCTTCCCCATAGTAATAGTTGCCGATGATCGATGAAAAGGCAAAAAGGAAGATGGCAATGGCAATGAAAGTCGCCCCAAAGGAACCGATTTCAGAGTTCAGAGCCGTCTGTGTGAGAGCGATGCCGTTGAGTCCCGGGGTGTTGTAAAGACCGCTGATGAGAATGATGAAGGCGGTACACGAACAGACGAGCAGGGTATCGGTAAAGACGCCCAACGCCTGAATCAGTCCTTGTTTGACGGGATGAGTAACGATGGCTGTTGCCGCCACGTTCGGCGCACTACCTTCACCTGCCTCGTTGCTGAACAATCCGCGCTTGACACCGTTCATCACCGTTGCCCCAATCGTCCCTCCGATGGACTGTTCCAGTCCGAAGGCATTGGCGAAGATGATTTTCAGAACATGGGGAATCAGCTGGATGTTCATCAGTACGATGATGATGGCTAAGATGAAATACCCTATAGCCATCAGCGGAACAAGGACGGCGCTGACCTTTGCAATACGATGGATGCCGCCAAAGATGATGAACAAGGCAATGGCAGAGAGGATGACGCCCATCACGACGTGATTCCAGCCGAAAGCTTCCTGCATGGCACTGCAGATGGTGTTGCTCTGAATGGAGTTGTAGGAGAGTCCGAAGGTGATAGTTAACAATATGGCGAACAGACACGCCATCCATCTACAATGCAATCCGTTTTGGATATAGTAGGCAGGTCCGCCGATGAATGATTCTTTATGACGTTGCTTGAACAACTGTCCGAGCGTGGATTCAACGAATGCCGTCGCCGAGCCTATCAGGGCAATCACCCACATCCAGAACACGGCACCCGGGCCGCCGATAGCGATGGCAGTCGCCACTCCAGCAAGGTTTCCTGTTCCCACACGGGTTGCCACGGAGACGGCGAAGGCCTGAAAGGAAGAAATATGCTTGTGCCGGTTTCCTTTCTGGTCGAAGTCTTTTGTGCCGCTCGTAGCAGAATCGGTAAGAAGCCTGAACATCTCACCAATCATCTTGAACTGCACTCCCTTTGTCTTCCATGTGAACCACAGCCCACATGCAACGAGAGCCCCTATCAGCAGATAGGTCCAGAGCGCATCGTTTATTTGGGTAATTATTTCATTCATGTGGTCATCTTTGTTGTTGGTAATAACTTGCCCTATCGTGTTGAAAGGATAAAGATGAGACGTGCAAATTTAAAACAAATTCTGCAAATAGCCATAAGAACCCGGATGTTTTTCTTTTTCCATAGCTATGAGAATGTGCCAACGTAGGACAGTAAGCGTGAAGTGGATGATATCATGCTTACCCGCTAAGCTTTTGTCTGCTATTAAAAAATGAACAATTATGCATTGAAATCCCCAACAATTCTGTACATTTGCAGAAGAAAACCCTAAAGGCCTGAAGTTAAAGATGAAAGCATCCCTCTTCCTTAGCATCCTGCTTCTGTTATCGTCTCCGACATCCGTGTCGGCGTCCACCCGTCATGCGTCGCTCAACGATGGTTTCGACCATCCCCAAGACTCGTGCCGCACCAAGGTGTGGTGGTTCCACGGAGAGACCGCCGGTACTCACGAGGGCATCACCGCCGACCTGCAGGCATTCAAGGAACAGGGCGTCGGTGGTGTGGTCTATTACGATCAGGTACACGGTAGCGGCGAGGGTGCCTTTCAGGTGTTCAGTCCTGAGTGGTGGGACGAGCTCATCTTCTCGTCGCAAGAGGCCAGGCGGCTGGGGCTAAACTTTGAGGTCAATTGTAGCAATGGCTATGTGGCTGGTGGCAGTTGGATAACGCCCGACAAAAGCATGCAGCGCCTGGGCAGTCATGACATCATCGTGACGGGTGGCGGTGACAAGCAGTTTCGTCTCCCTACGGTCAAGACACCCTCAGGATGGCAGCAGACCGTCTGTGTGCTGGCGGTGCCCTACGACGAACAGCTGATGGGCGACTCGCGCCATGTGTTTAGCGAAGACTCGGTGGTACGCTTCGACGATCCTACCCAGACCCATTATATGACCATCGACTTCGGACACATCTTTACCGCACGTAGCATCACCTACGTAACGGGAGGACGCGGCAAGGCACGCACCTCGTCCATGCAGGTGCCAAAGTCGCATTTCTTAGTACACCCCACCAATGGCATCTATCAGGAAGGTAGCTTCTTCGGTTGTGGCTTCCGTCATCTGCCCAGCATAGGCGAACTGCAAGTGTCTGACGACGGTATCCGCTATCGAACGGTTTGCTCTCTTCGCCCCAGATACAAGAACTTAGGCGGTATAAAAGAACAGACTTTAGCCTTTCCCGCTACGACGGGACGCTATTTCCGTATCATGCTGCACGACTGGGGCTCAGGCATGAAGGAGGATGATCTGCTGACCTTTGGCAACGTGGTTATCTCTGCCCGTGCCCGTGTCGATGTGTGGCAGGAGAAAGCCAGTCTTGTATCCGAGCTGATGGAGGCTGACCGAACGCCCCGATATGACAAGAATGAGCTGATAGACTTCTCTCATGCCATCGATCTGACGGCCAGCACCGACGACCAAGGCGTGGTGACATGGCGGAATAGTCCTGAGGGTCAGTGGCTCGTATTGCGGCTCTTTGCTGCCTCAACGGGTGGCCATACCAAGCACGGACGTAAGGAGGCGTTGGGTCTGGAATGCGATAAGTTGTCGGTAGATGGTGCCAGGCTACAATGGAAAAGCTACGTCAAGCCCATCATCGACACCCTGCGTGCCCACAATGGTTTGCTGACGGGCATCTGCATGGATAGCCATGAGGCAGGACCGCAGAACTGGACGGCTCGCCTGCCGCATGAGTTTCGGCAATTGCGCGGCTACGACATATATCGTTATCTGCCCGTTATGGTAGGCTATGTGGTAGGTTCTGCCCAGGAGTCGGGTCAGTTTCTCTACGATTTGCGCCATACCATCAACGACCTCATCACCGACCGTTATTATGGCGAGTTCAACCGATTGTGCCATGCCGAAAGACCGCTGAGCGGCGATATGTCGGGAAAGGCATTGACACTGACAGCCCAGGCCATCGGCGGAGCTCTCTGCATGGCGGGCGATGCCATCAGTGTGAAGCGGCTGGTGGATAAGCCACAGTCCGAGTTCTGGGGCTACCAGACCGAAGGCAGCTTTGACATCAAGGACTGTTCCAGTGCCGCCCACCTCTATGGAAAGCAGATAGCATCGGGTGAGGCTTTTACCGATGCGACCTACAAGCACACGCTGGCAGACATCAAGAACCTTGCCGACTATGCATTTGCCTTCGGCATCAATGAACTGGTGGTCTGTGCCGTAGCATACCAACCATGGGTACGGGGGAAAGGAGTGAATGAAAAGTTGAAGATAAGTACGGCGAACGGTCGTCAATACGTATTGAACCGCTTGAACACGCTATGGCCATTGAGCCGGCCGTTCTGGGACTATCAGGCCCGTTGTTCATGGATGTTGCGTCAGGGTAAGCCCGTCAGTGACTTCTGCCTGTACTTAGGCGACGATATTCCAACCCGTATTCTCGGACATAAATTGCCCGACTTCCCGCAGGGTTACGATTTCGATGCCTTCACCACCGATGCCCTGTTGCATCGTATGACCGTCAGGAATGGTTGTGTCATGCTGCCCGACGGTGTCAGCTACCGCATGATGATACTTCCACAAGATGGTCAGCTGACCGATGAAGCCCGTCATCAGATAGACCTGTTCCGCTGTCAGGGTATTCCCGTTTACGACCCACAGACAGACAACCGTCCGTTGGCACAGGCCATCCAAGAGGCTGGACTCATCCCCGATGTCGACTGCTCATACCTGTTACCACCCGCCGCCCACCTCTATTTCTGCCACCGGCGTACAGCCAATGAGGACATCTACTTCCTCAACAACCACAGCGATAAGGACATCACCGACTGCTTCCGATTCCGTACACATGCCGCCTCGGCAGAATTGTGGAACCCTACGACGGGCGAAAAGATACCATTAGCCTTCACATCTGAGGACGGTCGTACCGCCATCAACCTGACACTTCATGCGCGTGAATCTTATTTTATTGTGCTGAAGAACTCAGAGGAAACATCAGCTCCTGTCGTTTCCCTTGCTTCTCATCCCGTTTCTCATACCACTATATCCTCTCCTTGGTCGGTGACTTTCGACCCGCAGATGGGTGGTCCTACGGAAATCGTCTCCTTTCCTATACTGATGGACTGGACGAAACATAGCGACCCGCGCATCAGGTATTACTCTGGAACGGCTGTTTATCAGAACACCTTTAAGCTGAAGAAAGACAGGAAGGCCACTTACCGCCTGGGTCTTCAGCTACTGAATTCTGCAGCCGAGGTCATCGTCAACGGACAGTCGGCAGGCGTCATCTGGTGTTCTCCCTGGGACATCGACATCACCGGACAACTGAAACGTGGGAAGAATCGGATAGAGATCCGCGTTGCCAATACGCTATGGAACCGTCTTGTGGGTGATGCACGACTCCCAGAGACGGAGCGAGTGACGTGGCAGACCACACCGCTTGCCAAGTCCGACGACCAGTCGATGCCATCGGGATTGACGGGCGAAGTGACTATCAAAGAATACAAATAATTCTTCACAGGCTTTTGTCTGTTATTCGGTAAATCTTGATGTCCTCATCCCTTTAGTTCACCTTCAACTTTCATTATTCCAGTTTTTTCTGTATTTTTCCTGACTTCGTCACTCATTTTTTAGTTAAAATATAACTCCCTGATAAAGAATTATTTGTACTTTTGCATACCCTGATTTTGGGGTATGCAAAAGGTTTTTTAACATAGAATTTACGTAAAGAAGATCAAGAACCGTTCTGGTTCAGTCAGCGTGATTGTTGCCTCGAAGCATAAAGGCAGTTACAA
>Ga0247611_10002359_pt1 | contig 30632 bp, 41 predicted proteins | sample 177DNAGHGhighgp2_FD_192422 | JGI IMG/M metagenome (GOLD analysis project Ga0247611, IMG submission 192422) | Sheep rumen microbial communities from Palmerston North, Manawatu-Wanganui, New Zealand - 1770 DNA GHGhigh gp2 | ecosystem: Host-associated > Mammals > Digestive system > Stomach > Rumen... | reverse complement strand
CTTTATGTTTAGCGGCGTATCTTTCGTCCACTTCTACCACCTGCCAAATTACGGAATCTGAAAGGCTTTTTATCAACAGAACGATAATAAGTTGATTCAAGCCCTTTAGCTTCAGCGACAACCTAATCCTTCAAAACAATAAAAGTTTTTAGCAAATTAGCTTGCGAAAAATCAGATTCGTCATACTAAGTCTTTATATTTTCCCAAGAGTCAATAGTACGTTTAAGCCACTCTGCTTTCATAAAAGTAGCAATAACCTAAACTTCTTCCTAACCCATATGGTCATCAGTAAAAACCTATCTTTGTTCATCAATATCTAATCTACATCTAGGAAATTTAAAATAAGGAAGGGCGGAGTTCAGGAAGGCACGCCAATCCTGAACAAACCACTCCAAATCCTCTTTTGAGTAACAGTGTGACCAGTCATCTTCGTTTACCTTTGATAAAAAAGCATCATAAACAGTTTGCAAAGAGACCATTATTCATCACCTATTAAAATCCTCTACCTGCATTCTCCGCTTTGTGTGCAGCATCTCTTTCAGCCTAAATTCTATCAATTTCTTCAGACTGTCTTTTCTTTGCGATAATCTGGACAACGTCTCTGCCAGTAAGTTCTTTAAGATATGCAATCTTTTCAGAATCAACGCACTCATTTTTAACTGCATAGTCAACCAAAGCATTTGCCTGAGACATTGGCAGGTGAGCGAGAGTTTGGACAAAATCCTGTTTGTTAATTTCTCTACTGAAAAGCTTTTTCATTTGAGCATCATCAAGCACAATAACATTAACTGGATATTCTGCATCTTCAGGTTCGATGCCGAGATCCTTTTTATCCTTCATATCAGGAATATAAAGAATACCATCATTAATTAAATTCTGGAAACCAACAGTGAAATAAAGGTTATAAACAATATCAAAAGGAATCCACTGTGCCTGATTTTTAGCAGTCCACATTCTACGGATATTCAATTCAGGTCTATTGATAATAACCTGTCTATCAACTGTACTAACAACTTTTACCATACGAGTAACACTTTCCATTAAATAATCCTCCTTTAAACTCATAGTAAAAGAGGGCAAGTGAGTAAAACTCACTCACCCTCTAGTGATATTATATTCAATTTAAGGCTAAGAGATTAACCCTGGAATACACTTTCCTGACCAATAACAGTACCAGCAGGTGCAGGGTTACCAGCGACAGGCTGAAGAACGCCAGAAGCGTTGTTTCTATCGTAGTAAGCACCCCAAGTGCTACCATTATCAGTAAAGATCTTCTTCATTTCATCAGTGATTGCATATTCAGCAGTTTCAAGTTCACGGTTTCTATATACGCACCAAGTGTTGGTGGTAAGGATAGCAACACCGACTCTCTTGTAGACTTCAACCTCGAAGCTACGGTCTCTGTGCTGCCAATCGTCAACCTGGGTATCGCCTTCAAAGACAACCTTAACAATCTTCTCGCCGCCAGTAGGGAATACATAAGCGAGAGAGCTAGGAATCTGATAAGTATCGTTGTTCTCATCAACAAAGTTCTGAGGAAGCATAACGATAGGAGTACCACGGAACATAGAGATATAACCAGTGGTTGCAATAGAGTTGATATCGTTAGGACTATAAACAGGAGTTGCATAACCTGCAGAAGTAGGAAGTCCAGGAACGAAGGTACCACCAATTGCATGAGCACCGTAAACAGGCATACCGATTGCATCAGGACCCATCTTTGCAACGAACTCAGGAGTTGCAAAAATAACTGCGCCGCCGCCGTAAGACTTAGCAATGTTGCAAAGTTTTACCATAGACTCTGGATCGAAACCATCAGACTCTACCTGGTTTGCTGCAGGCATGTCGCTATTAAGAACGGTAGCCATCAAGCACTTCATAATCTCACGATAGATTGCTTCCTGAAGACCTTCAAGAAGAAGGTTAGCGGACTCACTAATGTCTTCGTCGCCAGTAATTGAACGCTCGAAGTCAATATAAGCAGCGCCACCGATAGCCTTCGCAGAAACTTCAAAGGTATCAACATCAAGACGGAAGCTCTCGTAAACACCAGAAAGACCAACTTCAGTAATGAAGGTCTTTGCACGACGGCGGCCTCTCTTTACCTTGAACATAGCCTTGGTGTTTCTAGGAACGGTCTTAATTTCAGCAAACTGACCGACAAAGTTACCAACATATTCAGGAATAATTTCATCATAAGCTTCCTGAAGAATTTCAAAAAGGTCGAGTTTGTTTCTACGATAAGAATTAAGGTCATGAGCCAACTCATGAATCTTAGCAGACAAACTTGCCTTAACTTCATTTGCAGAGTATTTTGTTACATCGGGGCTAGTTCCCTTGAAAGCGTGAACAAATAACTCTTTAATGCCTTGCTTATCAATAGCCATTCTATTCACCCCCTCAATTAAGCAGGCTCGTTAATGATAAGGAACTGGAATGAACAAGTTCTATCCGCATTGTCCCATACCTTAACAAGCTGAGCATATACCTTACCAAGAGCATCATCAGGATTTGCACCAATGACAAGCTCTCCATCGGAACCATCAACAACACAAGCATAAACTGGAGTTTCTGCGCCGGCATCAAAATAAGCCTTAAGTGCCTGATAAACATCATAAGAATCGGTAGATGCGGTGAAAGCAGAAAGGTTCAAAGTAGCACCAGTAGCTGTGTCGGAAATATTAGTAGTAGTATCCCACTGAACAGTGTTGGTATTAATTCTCATACCAGGCTCAGTGAAACCAATTCTAGGAAGCCAAGACTTAGTAGTCAAGAAGAAATTTCTACGACCAGGAGTTCTTTCATCATACATCTGCTCGGTAGAATAGTTGATACCCATAACAAAACCAAGATCGCTATGAGCAGTATCAGGAATGATAAGCTTCTTATTTGCCTTGTCAACCATAAGGAAAGCACCGTTCTGAGCAACAATCTTAACAGCATCAGTTGCAGGAACAGGTGGAGTTGCACCAGGATTACCAGGATCAGCTGCAACGAATTTAGTTAAAGGACCAACCTGATAATCAGAGAACTGTTCTGAATCGAGGAAGCATTGAGCTTCGACCATACCGGCACGGTTGAACCATACCTGGTTAGGCTCGATTTGACCATAACCGGGAGAAGCAGTCTTCTTACCGGTTTTATAAAGGCCACGGTCAAATTTTACAATAGCCATTATGTATTACCTCCCTGTGAATTTTTGTAATATACCAAGAGCGCCACTTGCGTAGCTCTTATTGTCGTCACTACCATTCCAAATCATGCTATCTTCAGCGGTCTTGCCACCAATGATAGAAGAATTAGACTGATAAGCGGCGAAGCAAACCTCTTTCTCGAAGTCTGCAACAGAGAAATCACTCATCTTTTGTGTATAGTCGGTAATTTGAGTTTCAGTTAAGTTAGCGGCAAACTTGTTAAGAATTTCAGTTTTCTTTGCATCATCAACTGACTTTTTGAACTTCTCAAGTTCAGATTTCTCACTTGTAATGTCAGAATTAAGCTGACTTAATCTAGCAATTTCAGCATCTTTTTCTGCAAGTTTTGCTTCATACTCGGTTACGAGTTCATTGGTTTTATCCTCAAGAGAATTGTCTGTCTTAGGTTCTTCAGGAGTTACTTCACCCTCGGTGACAGTATTCTCAGTCTGACCTTCGATGGTGGTATTCTCAGTCTGACCCTCGGCAGGTTCATCATCTTTAGGCTCTTCTGCGGTTTTATAAGTTTCAAGTTCAGCAGTAAGAGATTCGATTTTACTATTAAGATCAGCTACGGTAGCTTCATATTCGGCTGTTACTTTTGCAATTTCAGCATCGCTACTCTCAATCTTAGCTTGGATATCAGAATAAGAGCCAAGTGCTTTCAATGCATCAAGAGCTGACTTTTCTGCCGCATTGATATCAACAATATAGCAATCTTCAATGCTGTTAATAGTTACAGAATCAGATTCATTATCTTTTGTGTAATAAGCGCGAATATATTTGCGATTAACGCAGTCATAACCAACAGCATAATCGTCATAAATGTCGCAAATCATAGTATAGGAGTCTGAATTTGTATTAAGTGCATCCCAAAGCAAATCACACTTAGCGCTATCAGACAATCTAAATAGATTCTTATCCATTTCTGTGCTCTCCTCCTTTTCTTTAGAATTTTTAAAGTAATTATCATACTTTATTTTAGCATCTTCATATAAACTAAAGAATGCTGAGCCTTCAAAACAAGGCTCAACCTTATCACCAAGTACCTAAAGTCCTAGCAGATGACCTTTGTAGAAATGATAATAAGGTTGTTTGTCTCCAGCCCAAATTTTCCATTCTCCAGTGAGACCTAACCTATGGATTTCCATTGATTGAGACTTTCCAGGAATAAGGTTAGCTTCAGGATAGAGAGCGGTGAAGAGAATAACATCAGCACAGGCATACTCTCTTACAACACCGTCTTCATCTTCATGCTTTTCCCATGAAAAATTTGGCTCTGCAGCAATAACTCCATATATACGTCCGTCAGTATTATCTTCGCCGTGGTCTTCATAATCAAGCGCATCTTTGTCAAAGATACCTTTAACAGGAGCATAAGGCAAAGAATCTATAAGCTACTGAGCGAAGTCTTCATCAATATATGTACGATTTCGATTCAGTCCTTTATAAAAAATGCGAACTCTGCATTTAGAAAGAGTTGGAGTAAGAGTTTCAACATTACCATAAAGGGTAACATCAAGCCTACGCATACTATCTTTTATATCCATTACTTATTCTCACCTCCATCACTCTTCTTTTCTGCAGCAGTATCGCTTTTTTTCTGCTTGTTAGAAGACGAGTCAGAATCTGAAGTTGTCTCTTTCTTTTCAGTTGACGCGCCTCCCGCGCTAGCAGTAGAATCTTTATTTGCCGCAGCAGTAACGGCGTTTGTTTTACCAGATTGAGTATATGCTGATTGAAGCGGCTTAAGGACTTCGTCGAGTTCAAGGACATCATTTTCCAAAGTTTTAAGGTCAGAAAGGGTTGTTTGATCAAGACCATATCCAGAAATAGGAGTAATAAATGGATAACCAAAAGCAGCCAAATCTTTAGCTTTAGAAACAAATTCGTCCTTGTTATAGTTTGAAACTGGTAAAATCAAGAACTTAAATGACATCTTACGATTGCCAAATTTATTATTTAACAAGGCAGTAAAAAAGTGCTCAAAACTTCTACCAAGTACCATCATCATAGACAAGTCATTATTTACAGAGTAATTAATACCTGCTTCTGTGGTAGCACTAAAGAGTTCCTTTGATACGCCTGCAGAATCATAAATTAAATCCTGTGCTTGTTTGACTTCAGTTCTGTCTTCTGCCTTACCACTTAAATCAAGTAAACCAACTTTACCGTAAGAGGTAACGGCATCAACATCAGGATTTTCAGATAACATTTCCAAAAGACCTTGCTACATTTCTTCAGCTTCTTCTGGCTCAAAAACTAATTGAATTCCATCATGAGGAACTTCCTAAGTGATAACACGCTTTAAAGCCTGAAGATTTCTATCTTTATCAATTTGTTTATAATCTTCCAAATCATCAATTAAAGGAATCAAATCAAGGAAGAAAGGTCTCTCTTCAAAAAATCTAAAACAAAAACCAATCTCGGCGGGTAAGAAAAGCCATGGGTCAGATTTCCCGTTTTTAAAATCTCTATATCCTTTCTAAACAACAATAGGATAAGTTTTTAAAATATTCTTTCTTAATTCCTCGTCTCGAATGGTATCAAAAAATCTCATATCAAATTCAACAATATCAATATCCTATTGATTTTTATAGCGGCTGCGACAGAACTCAAAAGGAAGGTTCTGGATAGCCACAGAGGACCCATTATCATGAATAATTCCATAATACCCGCCCTCAATTAAGGTTTTAATTGCAAAAACTGCGCAATGCCTTTCAATACCGAAACTAGAACAAAATTCGGCGGCATCGTAGTAAACTTTCTTATTCTTTTTATCACTTAACTTATCATCATATTTCCTCATATGAGGAACCATAAGCCAAGCATAAATCAAAAAGGTGGCATAGTGAAGAATAATTCTTTTATAGATACCACTGACTGAGAAGAAGTATTTTGAAAGCTAAGCCTACTCGACGGCAGTTCCATTAACAATGATATTATGAATACGCTCCTTAGTAAAATCAATACGATATGCATTAGATCTACCTTGACGTCCGCTTACTTTTGAATAAGCATCCTGTGTAGTTGCTATCATGGACTTAATTGAATTTTTAAATAATTCAACTCTCGCTTTACGTTCAGCCTCACTTGTAACAACTTTTACTGGCTCGTTATTCATCTTCTCATGTCACCTCCTTCCTCTTCTATTATTGTATCTACTAAGACCGCCCGTAGTGGTAAAGACCAAACTGCGTTTTAGTCCTCGATTACGGCGGCGAGTTAATTGCTCATTTTCAATTTGAACAACACGATAAACTCCCATTTCTAAAGCAGAGAACTTATCCTTAAGCATTCTTTCATTAATTTGCTCGACAGCAATCTAATTGGTAATACCAGTAGGCTTAATTCTTAAGTTCATAATTTCATTAATCAAAATAGAAGTTAATTCATGTGGAAGTAATCTCTAGTTTCTTGCTTCAGGACTCATTCGCTGTCCGCGACGAGTTGCAAGCAATTTACCTCTAGCGTTTTGTTCAGAAATTAAGAATTTGACATGACCAGAATATACTTTAGCAAACAGAGCAGAGTGCATAGCACTGTTGATTGCACCATTAGCCTTAATACCATAAAGTATTTTAATAGCATTACGCGGCTAAGTAGTTAAGTATTTACTTTCTTCATTAAAGAAGCCGTATGCAGGATAAATTTCTCCAGTATCAGGATCATGAGTTTCTTTTATCATAGTATCAGCAAAAGCAACACCAAGACCATTAATATCAATTACGACTTCTTTAGGATTGAAATCTCGAATCAAACGCTTTAATTCGATAACCTATTTGTCAAAAACTTTTTCTTCAATAGTTTTACCTAAAATAAAAATATTAACAAGATTAATCTTGTAACCAGTTTCAGTGTTAGGGAAAACCTTTAAAACAGTAGCAACAGTCTAACAACCAATACGAGCTACGTCCACGCTTATAATGTAGAAAGAATCTATACCTTCTCTAAGTTTTTCGTGAGTTTCTGGATTAACTAATTTTCTAGCATTGTGAAGTTTCTCATAATCAAACCAGGCATCGGCAGAACCACCAACAAACTTTGACATATACTCTTTAGCAAAACCAAGTTCATTAAAAGTAGGAGATAACTTCAATTCAGTAAGGAAGTCTTTAGAAAGCAATCCTGTTAAAACAGGAACTCGATAATCAAAACCCCAACAGAATACTTTACTAGGTCTCAAAATAGCCTATTCAAGCATTTCTATTGTTTTATCATAACAGAAAGTATTCTTTTCTGAAGCGGAAGTAATCCACAGCTAAACTTGCTGTGGCTCATATTCATTAATGTCACCATTAACCATCGGTCTATCAACGTTCAAAAGTGGTAAAATAATTTCATTAATATCATTAGCATCATGGTCACGAAACTCGTCAAGGATACCTGCATTAGCACGGTTACCACGAGTAGAGTTCAACGGACTCATGATATCCATAACAGATTTATTTCTAAAAGTTAATCTAACATAGTCATTACCGAAATTACCATTACCAATAATCTCTTCTTTAAGCAAAGGGAAGAAATCCCAAAGCTAATGAATTTTCTAGCTTGCAATCTTAGCACCTTGAGCTTTACCAGGAGCACACTAGAAAACGTGAGTACCCGGTCTAAAAATACAAATTAAGTAAAGAGCCAGGATACAAATAAATGATTTACCTGCGGCACGCGGCGCAATAGTTAAAACACGACCATAGCGCAAGCAGGCACGCAAGAACATAACCTAGAAAAATTTCAATTTAAACTTAGAAGTCGTAGGCTTAATCAAATCCAAATACAAATCTGGATAAGAAAGAAATAGCTCCATGTATTTCTAATATACCTCTATATTCTTCATAATTCTTTTCTAGGTCATAACTGCGCCTTTTTCAATCGGAACGCCATCTCTATAAAAAACTTCTGCCTTAGCTTTGAAAATTGAAGTAGTATCTTCGAGAATCTATTGCGGCAAAGGAATACATAATTTTTCCATTCAGCTCACCTCAAATGTCAATGTCGAAGTCTTGGATATCTTCAAAGTCTTCAGAAGCTTTATTATATTCGCCCCAATCGAAGCCTTCATTAGCAAGTTTATCACTAACTTTTAACGCTTCCATTCTTTCCTTAATATCTTCAGCAATACCTGTTTCATTGATATACAAATATCTAAGCCAATACATAATATCTTTCATTGACTTATCAACTTCATCATGAACGGCACCATCATAATATTTAGGTTTAAATCCAAGTTTCTCAAGGAAAGCGCAAAGTTCACCAGTAGAACTAAATTCATTTCCTTCTTTCATGGCTTCAGTTGTGATACCGGCAGCTTTAGTCAAACTATCATAGCTTTTTAAATCCTTATCAATATCTACGCCGGCACGAATTTTCTCTTCAATATTCAAAGAAACCTTACACAGCTTAAGGATTTGGTCTTCCTGAAGCGGCGAAACGACACCCACAGAACCAATAATTCCTCGATGCAAATTTTCAAGATACTCGATAGCCTACGGTTCGTAGTTCGGACCCCACTTCTTTATAAGTTCAGCTTGCTTTGCCGCCTTAACCTAAGGCAATGCGTCCTCAATTCTTTCTTCTTCTGCTAACTAATTATATGCATCATTATAAATAGTCCAGTCATAAGTTTCATATTGCTAGTCTCTAAAAATTGAGCAATAAATACCGAATGCATCACCTGGACCTTTTGCCTAGTAAATTTTATCAAACTCTTCTGGAATAAAAGGAATATCAGCCAACTGACATAATTTGTTGGCTGCATTCCATCTTTCATCATCTGTTTTGTTTTTTAAAAACTCTGCAACGCAACTCCTACAAATTGGAAGCGCGCCACCGAGCAACTAACTTCTTGTTCCAATAAAATTAGCTAGGCTTTTATCTTCTTTGCACAAAATACAAGTTTTCTGTGCCATTAGACATCACCTCAAGAATTAGGTAATTCCTTCTTATCTTCATCTTTAAACAAATCGTCATTTGCCTTAGCAACATTTCTAGCTAATTTTAAAAGTTCCCTTCTATGCTTTCTATCAATATTCTAAAACTTCACAACCAATTCAGTAACAAATTCTTCAAAGTCGTCTTTCGGTTCAACCTTAACTAAGGCGGCGAATCCGAGAAAATCAAGCGGTTTAAACTTAGTAAAGTAATTCATAAGTTGCGCTTCTTGACTAACTTCTTTCATTATTAAATTTCACCCCTTCTCTTCTTCTAGTCGCATCTCTTACATCTATTCGTTAGTCCATCAGGAGCCTTGCTCTTTTTCACAAAATTCCTGTTATCTCTCAAAAGCCATTGTCCACAACAATTACACTTTTTCCACGCCGGCATATAATCCTTACAACACCATTCATCATAGCTAAGGTCGGCGGCATCAGCGATTAATTGACATACCTTGTTCCAAATTGTACTAACGTAATTCTCCTAGTGATAAATTCCCATTTTATCCATCAATTCTTTGCAAATCTCTTTATTCAACATTCTTTTCTTTTTACATTCCGTAATCAGCTTCTACTATTCGCTCAAATTTGCTTTCTCAATATAATAGTCAAGCGTCCAAAGCAAATTCCATAGCGGCGAATCGGGATGTCTCTCAATACTTGCCTTAATATCATAATACGCAAGACAAAGTTCGTAGACATGATCCTTATTCAAGAAATTGAAATAGGGCTTTCCTTCCCTATCTAGCTATTCTATTTGCTCAGCTAGATTTGCCGCCGTAAACTTAATTGATGAATTAAGGGGGCATCTAAAATCAGCGTCATTTTCTTCTCTCATTGTCCCACAAGGGAAAATGGGATAATTCATCTAGCTATCCACTATACTCGTGTAGAAACTGCCATAGTTCTTTTGCGCCTTCATTTCGGGCATAACCATTTCTTTTAAGAGATACTGCTATTTGTAAAGGCTAATTCTCTGGTGTTTTAAGTGATAGAGTTGTTTTGAGTCTAATTGGGGAACAACTTCCTCTGGCTTTGGCTCTATCTTACCTTCAGCCAACTCAATAATATGGTTAATCTTGTCAATTTCTTTCCAAAGCTCTTGCATACCCGGAATATCTTTGTACTTGTCTCTGTTCTTGCTAATTGCCTCTGGTTTTGGGTTTTTGTAAATGTTTTTTCCCGTCTTAAAAACTGTTTCATCAAATGTGGGTGATTCCATAAGTCCCTCAAGAGATACGGGTTGTGCTTTTTCATAGGAACCATATTTGGTTTTCATGAAAACTTCACCCCTGTCTGCTGCTGAGGTTAAGTTACCGTGTTTATCTAACGGACCATTGGAATCTTTGCCGTAGAGTACATAATCGGTGCAGAGTTCAATGTCTTTAGGTGTTAGTTTCTTGAAATCTACATTATCTTTCAGGTACTACATACGAGCCTCGGAAGTTTCAATTTTATAGTCTAATGTAAAACGCATAGGCATTTTATTCACCTCCAGTAATTTCAGTATAGCACAGAATTGTGCAAAAGTCAAATAATTGAATTAAAGCCGAGGGTGTCTGAAAAAATTTCGTCCGAGTGTTTTTTAGCACCCAGGGGCATAAGTGGAAAATTTTGGGGATCTCGGCGCAAACATACCCCCGGTTTTCCGCGTAAATACGTACTTTTTCGATTGTTTACAATGACCTCGGATGTTTAACAAATAGGGTTAGCCGTGGCTTACTTTAATATGGGTTGCGTTTCCGGTCGCGGTGTGGTATAATAAAGACAGAAAGCAAGGGGAGAGCAAAGAGGTTCTCCGGAGCGCTTTCGATAACAGCCTATAAAGGCGGAAAAGGGGTATCACTATGAAAAACATCGGCACTTACTACGCGAATAGAGCTTACGCGGGCGCGCTTATCGTCATCGCGCAGACCGCAGGCACGGGCAAGAGCGCGACTTATACGGCGCTTCTCTACACTAAGGAGCAGGCGGCGGCTATGCTTGAGCGTATCCTGCGTCTTGAAAAGACTTCTCCGCGCTACAAAGTGCGCACGCGCAAAACCGGACATTTTCGGCTTGACCAAATGGCGGTGCGCCTTGACTTCACGGAGAATCCCGACAGCGCAGAGGTTCTGACAAGCTGGCGGCGCGCTGAATATGATGCGCTCCGCTCGGAGTTCTTCGCAGAACAGGATGCTTGCAAACTCGGTCAGATGTGCGAAGCTGACAACATCGGAAAGCGTGTTCTCAATGAGGGACACTTCGGCGAGTGGCTCATCTGCCGGCACTTCGGGATTCCGTGGCAGTACAACACCGAGAACTGGAAAAGGGGCGCGGACATTCGGTGCGGCGAGTTCACGGCAGAAGTCAAGACCGTAACGAACGGCGCGGCACAGTGGCAGCCTAACGTGAATCAGTACCTCTAAGGTACTGATTCACACCACAACACTTTAGGAGGTTAAAGCAATGGCTAATCAGGTTTATTATCCAGAACTTCAGACGATTGCGCAGAATATCAACTTCGTGAGAGATTGCGCACATAAGGTTTTGCTCGGAACTTTCCGACTGTCGGAAGATTTCCTCACGGTTTACGGCTACATTGAGGACCACATTCCGGAGCTGTTTCCGGTACTGCAAAAGGTTTATCAAGCTGCTAGCGACATACATCATCCAGAAGCGGTTATTCGTGGGCAGGCATGGGAACGAATGTTCACCATTGACGATGAATGTGATAGAATCGCAGAGGACTTGCTTTGAGCAAGTCCTTTGCTTTTGTTTAATTTGTTACCATTTCTACCTGACAGATACGGTTTAATTTGTTACAGCTTTACGCTTTAAAGGATTAAAGTATCTCAAGCATAACGAATTTGTCGAAATACTTTAGTGCTTTAAAGTATGAAATTGTAACCGTTTTGTAACTATTTCTACCGTAAAAACTTTAGCACTTTAGAGCGTGAAATTGTAACCATTTTGTAACCATTTCCACCGTGTGACTTTATCGCATTAAAGCGTTAATAGTTACAACCTTGTAACCATTTTGTAACCATTTTGTAACCATTTTTACCGTACAGTTTTCTGAAAAATCTCTTGCTATAATTGTAAATAAAAAGGAGCTACGAAGCTGCATCGAGCAAAGGGAGGAATCACCCCGAAATGTGCAGCTGCTCCACTAATTTTATTTTGCTAAATTTGATAATAATTTAAGAAACAAATTCAGAAATAAAACTAATTGTATTCTACCCCGAAAATGTATGACTAATTTTTTATAACAAAGACATAGAAGGAAACCGGATAAGATTGAAATATTTGCTCCCCTAAAAGTTAATATAATTTTATATTCATTTCGCCGCCAAAAAGTCAATTTATTATTGATTTATTTTAACCCGTTTTATTGTGGCAAATGTTTGACTAATTTTATAAGTTGTGATATAATTATATATTTTATATATATAGATAGTATATACCCCATAAATGTTAATATAATTTAGCAATCAAATGTAGTTAGTTGTTACTAATCAGTTCTATTGTTTACTACCCGTTAATATATCTACTTCTATTTTATTGCAGGAAAATCTATTTATAATTTTATTTGATATTGAAACATCATAACCGAACAAGGATAAAAATAATTCAACCCTTATTCATAATAAAGCAAGAAAATTTTTTCTAACTTAATTCATAATTGCTAATTCATTTAAGAAAACTAATCTCAATATCAAAAATGTTTTGCTATTATGATTTCATATACTAATAAAATATTGTAACCGGTTTGTAACTATTTCCACCGTGCAAATAAAAGTTAAAAAATCTATTTGTAACTATTTCTACCATAGCAATCCGATATAATTAAATAAAAAACTTTTTATAAACCCCTTGACATTTTTACTGAAATATGATATAATATAATCAAGATAAGGAGCGCGGCACTCCATGAAATGCCGAGAAAAGGGGTATGAATTATGTGGTATATCATGACCAAAGAAGCGGAAGATTCCAAAGAAATCACTAACTGTCCGCGTGTTATCGGATATTGCTCTACTGCATGGGCGGCATATGAACACATGAGAAAGTCAGCAACAACGGCATTTGCAAGAGCATATCTCAACCGTTCTTATGAACAGTATTGCAGTAAGGTGATGCGGCATGAAAAGAACATCAAGCACGTTTTCGGAATCAATGCGAGACTGTTTGCAGTCAAGGCGCCGAGATAATCGGCGCTTTGTCCGCACGGTTGAAATAGTTACAAATAATAGCATAATTGTAATCTATTCTACCGTGCAACGGTATGATATATTACATCATTGTAACCATTTCTACCATGCGAAAATCTTTTAGTAAAATCTTTTTATATCTATCTCAAAATCTATTCGTCATATTATACAAACTATACCCGATAATCTCACCCCTTTTCTACATTCTAAATCTTGACTTTTTGAAATTTTTGTGCTATAATTAGAGTATAAAGAAAAGAAAGGTGGCACCCCTTATGAAAAGAATCAACCGCAAAAAACAAGTTGAGAATATCAGCGCACTCGTTTTGATTTTCTTGAGTGTTTGGTTTCTTCTCTCATTCTTTGACACAAATATACATAGCCATTTAGGCGACGGATACGGACAGTATCACGCATGGAATATGTTTTATATTGTGTTCAATCTTATGAGATAATACGAAGGGCGCGTTATACGGACAGTATAACGCGCATTGCTTCGGTAGAAATAGTTACAAGTCTGTAACCATATTCACCGTATCACGGCACAAGTTATTACAAACTGTTGCTGATTTGTAACTATTTCAACCGTTGAGCAAAGGGGTATCGGGGCGACCGGAGCCGCCCCTCGGAATTGTTAAATCATTCAATCTTCGGCGTAGAAGATGTTAGCCGATTCCTCAAGTTTCAGTTCGTAATCTTCCGGCGTGTGCCCGTCCTCACAGATGAAGTTTGCAAGCGGCAGGAGTTTTGCAATCTTGTTCAGATAGTACAGACCGCTTTCAGCGCTTTCCGTGTCGCTCTCCATTTCATACCGCAGAGACTGGACTTCCGCAAGAATGAAACGGAACGGGGAGTCTGCATTCCAGTTGTCGCCGAAGCAAGCCTCATGTGCTTCGCGGAGTTCCTGCTCCGCAGTCATGAGCATTTTGTGATAGACTGCCCAAGAATTGCGCATCATGAAAAACGGATTCAGAATGCTTGCAAGCAGTCCGCGGATAACTTCGATATTAGTCACAGTATACATTTTAATTCTCCTTTTCAGTCGGTGCATTCAGTGGGGCGTCTGCCCCTCTCCTATGGTCTTATTATACCACAGATTGACAAATTTGTCAAGGGGTTTTCAAAAATTTTTTTATTTAACTTTGCCCTTTTTCACTCGGTTAAAAAGGTTACAGCCCCTCTTATTTCTGTAACTATTTCAACCGTGGCACGGCGTAAATTATTACAGCGTTGTAACCATTTTTACCGTGCAAAATTTCATGCTTTAATACGTTAAAGTGATACTACTTTATCAGACTAAAGCGACACGGTGGAATTGGTAACAGTATCGGCGTTTTGCACAAAAATTTTCCACATTGTGTAAAACTATTGTGCATTATGCCCAAAATGAATTTTCACCTAATTTTCACATAACTATCACATAACTATCACAAAAAAGCTGTATAATAAGAGCATGAAAAGGGAGCCGGAACCCTACAAACGGAGATAGGAGAAAATACCATGATGCAGATATTTTTTGACCTTGACGGCACTGTTTATGACCTCTACGGCTTGCCCGATTGGCTTGAAAAGCTGAGAAATGAGCAGGCAGGCGCGTATACTGACGGAGAGCCGCTGTTCGATGAAAACAGCTTTTATAACATCATTTCCGACCTGCTTTTTGAGGGCGTGAAATTCGGCGTTATCACATGGCTTGCAATGCAGGCAAGTGAAGAATACGAAGCAAGCACAACCGAAGAAAAGCGGAATTGGTGCAAAAAATTCCTGCCGTTTATCGAGACATTCGCGGCGCAGTCCTACGGCACACCGAAACAGAAAGCAATCGGCAAGCATTCGGCAATCGAAATTCTTATTGACGATAATCCGGATGTTTGCAGAGTGTGGCAAACCAAAAAACAGCGCATTGCATACTGTGTGAATGAAAAATATACTGTCTGTGATGCACTGACAGATATTTACAGAAAGTATTTCGAGGGCGCGGCTTGACCGCGCCTATCGGCTTACTAGGTGTTAGTCGTTGCTAACTGTTTGTAACCTTTTTCACCGTGTGCTTTGTAACTATTTTAACCGTAACACGGCAGAATTTATTACAATCGGTCACGGTAGAAAAAATTACAGCAATTAGTTAAAACAAAAACTTTTCAAAACTACTTCATTTTATCTAGTAAATCTTCATTTTGTCTAGTGCTTTTTCTCTTGAAATGTGATATAATAAGACCATAGAGAGAGGGCAAATGAAACCGAAAGCCCGAAGCCCTCTTTCTAAAATCTGAATAGGGGCTTTCGGAGATAGGAGAAAATACCATGTTTAAGACCAAGCGCGATTTTTACGAATCCCTCACCGAGGGCACAACTATCACGGCAGAGCAGGCAGCTTTCGCTGTTTCGCTCATTGACGCACTCAACAAGGGCAACGACAAGCGCAAGACAAGCAAGAAAGCACTTGCCGAGCAGGCACTGAAAGACGAGTTCCGTGCAAAGGTTTTCGCGGTGTTTACCGCAGAGCCGACACTGGTTGCAACGGAAACCGAGTTCGCCGCTATTCTCAATGACGGCACATCTCACAACAAGGCAGGCGCGGCGCTCCGTTTCCTTGCAAGCGATAAGGGCGGAAACGTGCTGACATCTTTCAAGAAAAAGGTTTCTGCTTGCAAGGCAGAGGGCAGAACGGGCGGCGAAAAGACTTTCTACAAACTCACGCCGCAGGATGAAACTCCGGACGAAATGGAGTAAAGCTCACGGGCGCGGTGAAAAATCCGCGCCCTCTTTTTGTACCCTGTTTTTGTTAAATGAAAAAACTTGTAATACTTTTTACCGTACCCCTGAAAATGTTTTAACAAATTGTTGTAATCTTTTGTACCGTATCACGGTATAAATAGTTACAATACATACCCCATTTTGCACGGTAAAATATATTACAGCAATTTGTTAAAAGAAAAATTTTTCAAAAAGGTATTGACAAATAACTCAAAATATGATATAATAAAGATAACGAAAGGGGGTGAAGAAATGAAAAGATATGCAAAATTCGGAATCGGTGACAAAATTTATGTTCTCGGCGGTTTGCATTGCTCCTATCCCACAATTCATGAGCCGTGCGGAATCTGTCACAGTACGGGAAAAGTAGGGATTTCCGGCAAGTTTTTTACTTGTCCCGAATGTAATGGCAAAATGACATTTGACCATGAACGGGCAAGATACAGATATGAAATGCCGGCAAAAATGCCTATGGAGATCGGACTGGTTAAAGAAGTCAAACGCAACAAAACCGCAGAACCGGAAGTTTCCTATATGACATATGAAACAGGCATTTGTAGCGGGCGCTTATATGCGCAGGAAAATTGCTTTTTCCTTTATGAAGAAGCAGTCAAAGAAACCGAAAGACGGAATGCGGAATTTATCGCCGAAGAAATCAGAAAACACGGCAGAGAGTTAACCGAAGAAGAATGCAAATAATTCAAGTGCGTTATACTTTGAGTATAACGCATTTCTTTTTACAAATTTGTAACTATTTTTACCGTATCAGTTGTAATAATTTCTACCATATCACGGCAGAAAAAGTTACATTAGAACACGGTAACATTTATTACAGTTTTAGTTAAAACAAAAATATTTTTCAAAACCCCTTGACATTTTTTCGATTATGTGTTATAATATAGATACAGTAAGGGGAGCGGATAAACCCCATAAACAAACCGAGATAGGAGAAAAAAAATGAGAGAACTCAGACTGTATGCCGTTGTTGACACTGACGAAAATTCGGGCGGTTACGCAACTTTCGACGATGTGCCGGAACTGCCCATGATTCAGGAACAGTTCAACAACTACGCAAAAGCAACTACTCCGGAAGCAATCGCAAGCGCCGCCGCGGCACTTGAGTACACCATGCGCACTGCTTCGACCGCGGCACGGCACGAAACCCAGATTGCAAACGTTTATGACTTCATCCTGAAAATGGTTCCGGTCGGCGCGGCATTTGCTCCGACTGACCTTACAAAGGAATTTCACTTCTCCCGTGATGCGGTCAAGATCGCAATCGAAAGACTGACAGAGAATGAAATTCTGACCGAGGGCGGCACAAAGCGTGTTTATCCCACTGACTGCAACGGCGGCGACTGGTCGGAATGGCGCAGACGCAAAATCATGAAGCGCGTCAGATAAGGAGAGGGGCGGTTCGCCGCCCTTTTTCTTTTGTAACTAAATTTACCGTAGCCCTTTGTAATAATTCTAACCGTATCACGGTAAAACTTATTACAATAAACACGGTAAAAAGTATTACAATATTTGTTAAATAAAAAAATTTTTATAAACCTCTTGACAAATCGCTTGAAATGTGATATAATAAATATAGTAAAGGAGGCGGATATTATGAAAACTGTAAAAGCAGGCGCTCCCCTGTTTACTCTGATTTATTCGCTTATTGCTATTGCAATTATCGGACTTGAATGCGTGATTCCGGCAGGTATTATTTGCATTTTCTTTTGTGCTATTTGTCATGCACAAATTACAGCAAAAGCATTTTGGATTATTCTTGCTGTTTTAACGCTGATTTTCTCCGCAATTCCGGCACGGCAGCCGAACCGCATTGTTGTCAATTTACCGAAACAAATCAACTTGTAAAGGGGTGAAATCAAATGACTGAAAAGAGAGCAAGTGAAATCGAACAGCTTGCCGCAAAAGCATATAGAGATATTGTTAATGCGGCAGAGGTTAAAACGAATGAAGAATATGATTATTTTCTTGCTATTGTTATGCAAAAAATTGCTATTGAATTACCACACTTTTTGCGTGATGATTTTACAAAATGATGCGGCTTCGGTCGCATTTTTCTTTGTAACCAATTTCACCGTATTCATTGTAACTATTTTGACCGTATTACGGTAACAATTATTACATTTTTGCCACGGTATAAAATATTACAATTTTTGTTAAAAGAAAAAATTTTTGAAAAAGGGTTGACAAATCGCTTGAAATGTGGTATAATAAGACCATAGAGAGAGGGGCGAACGGCAAGAGCCGGCGCGAGAATCCTCTTTCTCCGCGTAAGCCTGACGGACGCGGACGCTCGTCTACCTGACAAGACGAGAAATCGGGACAGCCCCGAAATTCATGATAGATAGGAGTGGTCGCCTATGATTTAGGCTAAATTGAATAGCGAAATAGAGCGATTGCTCCGCGCCGCACCCTGTCCCCTTGGGGCGCGAATAATGCAGGGAATGCCGGACGAAAAGGGACATTGTCTGGCAACCATTTTAACAAAAAGGAGATGAAATCATGAAAGCACGCGCATTTTTCTTTGCCGCACTGGGCATTCTGTCTGTTATCGGTTTGATTATAACGGTTTTCTAAAGGGGCATTGATACCCCTTTTTTATTGTAATCATTTATACCGTAGCTTTTGTAACCATTTATACCGTATTACGATTGATATTATTACAATAGAATACGGTAAGATATATTACAACAATTAGTTAAAACAAAAATTTTTTTTGAAACTACTTGACAAATTGCTTGAAATGTGATATAATATAGATAACAAAGGGGGTGAAACAATGAAAGATGAAGAAATGACTGCCGAAGAAAAGATTGAACTGTTCCACCGTATGCAGGAGAGACACAGAGAAGAAACACACGAACTCCGGCAAATCATCGAAGAACAGCGGCAAACGATTGAGAATCTTCACCGGATAATCGACGACAGACAAAGAGAATACGAATCAGCATACAGGCGCTTTCTCGAATGGAAATACCGAAAGCCAAAAGACAAGGGGTGAAATTCCCCTTACTTTCTTGTAACCATTTCTACCGTATCACTTTGTAACCATTTTAACCGTATCACGGTGCAAAAAGTTACAATAATACTACGGTGAGAATTATTACAATATTAAGTTAAAATAAAAAATTTTCAAAAACTACTTGACAAATCCTCAAAAGTATGATATAATATAGATACAGTAAGGGGAACGGAAACCCCACAAAGAAAGGATATGATTTTATGAAGTCCATGTTCACAAATCACAAGCGCCGCGGCTATGCTCTTATCACTAAGCGTCAGGCAAATCGCCGTATTCGCCGCGCCGGAAAGGTGGTGCGTTGGTAATGGGTTATATGCATGACCATGTACTGTTTACAGGCTATCAGATTGACAAAGATGCTGATATTATCGAAGCACTTGATAGCTTTATCCGCAAAAATCCCGCGCCGTTTATCGCAGATTATCCGGAGTATTTCGACGAAAACGGTCAGCCTAAAGAGGACGCCGCGCTTGAAATTGAGGGTGAATTGATCGGCAAGGGCTTTCTCATTCAGTCCGATTTTCTTCTCTATCAATATATCGGTGTTTGTCAAATCATCTTCCGGCATGATGAGGACGACAAGGCGGTGCGGCTTGATCTCAACTCGCTTGCAAAAATTCCGCGACTTTTGACGGAGTTCGTCAATGAATATTTCCCCGATGCAGTCGAGGATCTTTTCATGATTAGTTATTCATTTTAAGTTATTGCGGCGAGAAATCGCCGCTTTAACGCGCGAAAGTATTGTAACTATATTTACCGTAGGTGTTGTAACTATTTCTGCCGTACCACGGTAAAATTTATTACAATGGATACGGTAGCATTTATTACAACAATTAGTTAAATAAAAAACTTTTTCAAAAAGGGTTGACAAATTTTCTTTTTTATGATATAATAAATATAGAAAGTCAAGGACAGACTGAAACACCGGAAGGGAATTGATTATTATGGCTGAAAATAAATTTAATTATCGCTATGCGACAGGCGATACCGTTTATACTGCAAGCGGAACTTGCTTGACTATCAAAAGACGGTGCGGAAGATTCGACGTGCCGAGTTATTGGGTAGAGCAGAATGGTCTTCTCTATAAAGAAGCCGAACTGCTTTCCGTAAACCCCAATGCACCGACAGAAGAAGAAGTCAACAAAGAAGATTATGCAAGAGAACTTTGGAGACTGAATGAAGAAACAGAAGCCCTCTCAAAATACTCTCGCAATCTCAATTTGCTCGCTCTTAACGGTAAACTTGCTATGACATACGGCAGAGAAAAGGAAGTTGCCGAAATCTCTACTATTCTTCTTAGAAGAACAAAGCCGAATCCGCTTCTTATCGGTGTAGCAGGTTGCGGCAAAACTGCTATTGTTGAGGAACTTGCAAGAAAATTCGTCAATGAACGCCTTGCAACAGGAAATCCGCACACTCCGGTTATTTACGATTTATCACTCAATTCTCTCGTCAGCGGCGCAAAATATCGCGGCACTTTTGAAGAAAGATTGCAAGCGATTATTGACGCAGTTTCAGCAAATGAAGATATTATTATTTTCATTGACGAAATTCATTCCCTCAATTCTCTCGGCAATTCAGAGGGAGCAGTTAGCGCCGGACAGATTTTGAAGCCCGCGCTTGCAAGAGGGGAGATTCGTTGCATCGGCGCAACTACTATTGACGAATACAAAGAGTATATCGCAACAGATAAGGCACTGACTCGCCGCTTTTCCGTTGTGAATGTTTCTCCGATTGCAGGCACGGCGCGCGAAAACTGCGTAACAAATATTCTCGCTGAATATGGGCAGTATTTCGGCATTGATACTTCAAAAGTTAAGACTGAAACTCTTTTGAATATCATTGACAACTGTATCCCTGATACCGTTTTCCCCGACAATGTCATTGATATTATTGACGAAACACTCGCAACCGCAAAGGCAAATGAAAAAACAGAAGTCAATGACAATGATATGAAAAAGACAGCAAGCAGACAGCATAATATTATTATCATTTAACTTTGAGGCGGTCGAAAGACCGCCCATTTTGTTATATTTATTTTGTAACTATTTCTACCGTATACCTTTGTAACAATTTTAACCGTACTACGGTATAAAAAGTTACAGTATTATCACGGTAACATTTATTACAATAATTAGTTAAAACAAAAATTTTTTATTAACCCCTTGACAAATCGTGCGAAATATGTTATAATAAAATCGTAGAAAGGCAAACAAACAAACAGAACTGAAAGGGGTGTAAAATATGAATAAAATTTTGTGGGCGTGGAGAGATTCGGTTCTCCGCAAATATGGATTTGAAAACTGGCGGACACGGTTCGCATTCCTTATTACAAGGATGATTTAAAAGGAGGTGAAGAAATGAAAAAGTATTTCAAGATTACTTATTTTAACGGCATCTGCGGTTGTGATGAAACCGAGTTCGTGCTTGCTGAATCTCTGGAAGTCGCGGAGCAATGGGCAGATGACAAACTCGAAGATTATGCCGAGTCTTATGCTTGGCAGTATTTCGGATGGGGCGAGGATTACACAGATGAAGAATACGAAACCTATTTCGAAGACTGCGGCTATAACGTCGAAGAATGTGACGAAGACGAAGCAGATGATTTTGAAGAAATTTAATAAAATGGGCGGCTGCTCCCGCCCTTTCTTTCTGTAACTATTTTAACCGTAAGCAATTTGTAACTATTTTAACCGTATCACGGTAAGATATATTACAATATTAAGTTAAAACAAAAATTTTTTCAAAAAGACTTGACTTTTTCTTGAAAGTATGGTATAATATAATTAAAGAAAAGGAAAGGAAAATCCAAAACACCAGAAAGGTTTTTATTATGGAAGATATCACATATGCTTATTTGATTTTACTTGATGATGAACGAGAACCAAGCGGAGTTTTTCTCACAGAAGAAGAAGCCCATGCGGCGGCAGAAAGATACCTTGCCGCACATTGGAGTAAAGAAGAAAACAGAATCAAAACCGCTGATTATCTTTCCGGAGATGAAAAGGAATCTGCATTGCAAATTCTGGAAGAAGAAAAAGATTTCTGGAAAGAAGAGGGTTTTATTGATGATTTAATTTATATCGAGCGGGTTCCTTTTGGCAAACTTGTTTCCTACTGGGGCGATAAATTTTGAGGGGTGAGATTCCCCTCATTTTTGTAACCATTTTAACCGTGTCTATTTGTAACTATTTCAACCGTATCACGGTAAGAAAGATTACAATGGTATACGGTAAAATAGATTACAGTATTTTATTAAAAGAAAAAATTTTTGAAAACTACTTGACAAATTGCAGAAAGTATGATATAATATAATCAAGAAAGGGGTGAGACTATGAAATACTTTGAAGAACTTAAACAGTTCATCGACTGGCTTTTCAAGTTCTGCGCAAACTTTGATCTTTCATGGTGCGCGGACGACATGACCGCAGAAGTTATCGTATTTACCAAAGTTTTGAATGAACGGCAACTCGACATTCTTTATGATGTTATCAAGAGTTATTCTTGCGCAAAAGTTGAAGAGAAAGCAAATAAAATTTGTGTATTTTTTGAATAAGGGGAGATGCTCCCCTTTTCCTTTTATATCGAATTAGTCTATGCTAACCGCGGCAGCGAAAAGTTAAAAGAAAAAAATTTTTGAAAACTACTTGACAAATCATAGAAAATGTGATATAATATAATCAAGAAAGGGGGTTGAAAGACCATGAAAGATAATTTCTATTCTGTTCAAATGGAAGTTGACGGATTCGGTCATGATACCACAACCATGATTTGCTTTCATACTGAAAAGGAATGCGAAAAATGGATTGAGAAGAACGCCGCGCGAATTTCCAAGAACATCGGGCGTCTTGCCAATTTCACAATCGTTGAACAGACATTCGGCACGGAATACGAAGAAACTTGGGGGTGAGATTCCCCCTTTTTTTTGTAACCATTTCAACCGTACCTCTTTGTAACTATTTCTACCGTACTACGGTTTCATTTATTACACCATTGTAACTATTTTCACCGTAGCGCAAGGGGTTAGGCGCGGCTTATCTCCGCCGCGCCGGTTTCCACGGTTTCGCCCTCTTTTTAGTTTGATAAATTGCATAGTTTCCGAAATATCCGCACAGGTAAAAACGCGGAAAGTCAGTTTCCGGAACAGCAAGCGCGCGACCTTGCCACAAATCCAGAACTTCTAACAGTTCTTTTCTTCTTCTATTATGGTCATTTCTGTAAATCAGTCCGCGGATAAGTTCAAAGGCTTCTTCCATAGTTTCGACATCTCTATATACGGGAGTAAGTCCATAATAGACAGAATACTGACACTTAATTCTAGGTTTCATTGGGCTTCGCCCTCCTTTCATGATTCTATTATACCATATTTCAATCAATTTGTCAAGAGGTTTTGAAAATTTTTTTCTTTTAACTAATTCTGTAATAATTCATACCGTATTGCTTTTGTAACTATTTCAACCGTATCACGGCAAGAATTATTACAATTCTGTCACGGTAGAAATAGTTACAGCGATTGGTGAAATTGCACAAGTTTTTTCAACAATCAAGCAAGTTTTTGTGCAAAACGTAGAACCGAAAATTTTTCTTGAAAACCCCTTGACTTTTTCCGGAAAGTATGTTATAATATAGATACAGTAAGGGAAGGGAACGGAAACAGAAAGCCCACCGCCCCGACCTCAATTTATAGGGCTTTCAGATAGGAGAAAAGATATGTCTAACACCACTACATTCGCTAACAAGCGCGCATTCTATGCATCCCTGATTGCAGGTGCAGTCATCACGCAGGAGCAGGCAGATTATGCCGCCGCACTGATTGACAAGCTCGACGATTCCAACAGCAAGCGCAAGACTTCTGACAAGGCACTCGCCGCCGCCGCTGAAAAGGCAGATTTCCGCAAGACGGTTCTGTCCTACGTGTCCGATGTTATGCAGAGTTCCGGCGAAATCTCTCGTGCTATGATTGCGGACGGTCTGACTACCGCAAGCGTCAACAAGGTTGCAAGCGCCCTGCGTGACCTTGCCGCGGCAGGTGACGTGATTGTCAGCAAGGAGTTCAAGGAAGGCGGCAAGGGTGCAAAGAAGAACGGCTATGCGCTTCCGCCGGTTGACGAAACCGAAACCGCAGAGGGCTAAAGCGAAAAGGGGTATACCGAGAGTATACCCCTTTTTCCTATTTGTAATACCTATCGTTTTAGTAGGCATTTGTAACCATTCTTACCGTATCATTTGTAACCTTTTTTACCGTATCACGGCATAAATTATTACAAAGCAACACGGTAAAATATATTACAGCAATTAGTTAAGACAGTAAACAAATGCGATTTTGTTAAAAGAAAAAAATTTTGAAAAAGGGGTTGACAAATTTGCAAAAGTGTGATATAATAGAATCATGGAAAAGGGAAACCGGAACCCCTCAAAGATTCCGGAGATAGGAGCAAATATGGATATTATCACAATCGAACGCGGCAAACTTACCCCTAAACAGGTAAAAGATGCCGTTCGTCCTCTGGCGGTTAATTTCCTCATGGAAACACTTATCGCCGCTATCGGTGAAGAGCGTGTTTCTCAGGTCGGCAACGGCGCAATTTCTTTCAGTATCGCAGACACTACCTCTACCGATAAAAACGGCAACCCCATCACGGTTGAAATTCCGGTCTATCTCGATGTGAAAATGAAAGACTTTGAAACATGGTACACCACAAAGGGAGATGAACGCGAACCGTATGACAGAGTAAAAGCAGAGGAAGCCTACGACGAAGAATGCGAAGAAAAAGCACAGGAGAAAGCAGAACGCGCCGCGAAGAAAGCAAAACAGATTGCAAAGGATGCGGCGAAACGTGAAGCGAAAAAGGAGAACGGGGAGTAATCCCCGTTTTTCCACTGATTTACTAGGTGTTTGTAACTATTTTTACCGTGGCAATTTGTAACCATTTCAACCGTATTACGGTATAAAAAGTTACAATCATATACGGTTAAAAAGGTTACAATATTTGTTAAAAGAAAAAATTTTCAAAAAGGTATTGACAAATCACTTGAAATATGATATAATAAAGATAACGGAAGGGGTGAAAATATGAAAATTATTTACCTTGTTTTTAAGACATATACAAGTCACTATCTAACTACTGAAATTTTCTGCGGTGCTTTTTCTTCGCTAGAAAAAACAAAAGCCTATATCAAAAAGCAATACAATTCCGCCGATTTTTACTATAGAGAATGCACACTTGACGAGGAGTGATAAAATGAAAGAAGAAATTATTTTTAATTGTTATAATCTGATTGTAGATTATCTATGGAATGAAAGTGATGACTGCGCCCGTGCAGATGCAGCAATTAAAAACGGCGATGCATACGGCTTTGCAGAAGATTATCTGAATGAAAACATTGACCTTATGCAAGATGCTTGCGATGATTACACGGAAGAAATAGAAGTTTTCCCGATTCTCGCGGAGACTCTCGACGAATACGGCTATAACAAATCAGATTATCATGAGTGTATGACTTCTGCATTACGCCGCAAACAAGTTCTCGCTCTTGCGGTTTGGGGAGATGTTTTGCAAAAGTTTACCGCATATCTCGAAGAAAATTTTGAAGATGATTACAAAGAATAAGGGGATTCTTTCCCCTTTTCCTTTTTGTAACTATTTCTACCGTAACAACTTTGTAACCTTTTCTACCGTATCACGGCATAAATAGTTACAATCCCGACACGGTAAGAAAAGTTACAGCGTAAAAAGTTTTCAACAACCACGCCCCATTTTTGTACAAAGTGACGAATTTCTCAAAACCCCTTGACAAATCAGAAAAAATATGATATAATAAAGATACGATAAGGGGAGATGATAAACCCCATAACAAACATAGATAGGAGAATTGAAAATGAAACCGGAACTTGAAACTCTGTGCGCAGAATGCCGCGCCGGAAATTTCCGCCGGTATGAAGCCCCAAGAGGAACGCAGAAAGCCGCAAAAGATGCGGCGCGAGCCGATGCAGTCGAACTGCTGTTCGCCTTGCTGACCGATGCACTCGGCGCGGAAAAGGTTTCTATGACCGCAAAAAATGAAATCTGCTTTGCATTCGGTGACATTGATCTCGGCGCGCAGGGCGTGTTTGAAATCCCGTTGACAATTCAGCCGAAAGTGCGTGCAATCACCGCAGGAAGCACGGAAAAGCGCGGCGACTTTGACGAATTTGACCGCGAAGAAACCGCGAGACTGTTTGCAGAACAGCAGAAAAAGGATGAAGCCGAAAAGGCAGAAAAGGCGCGGAAAAAGGCGGCACAAATTGCAAAGGATACCGCAAAGCGCAAGGCACAAAAGGAAAAGGGCGCGGAATAACGCGCCCGATTCCGAAAACAAGATAGACCGACTATCACAAAATAGATAACATACTAGAAAGGTAGGTAATGCCTATGTGGGTATAAAGTTAAAATTGTTTATATTGGAGAATGGGCGCAGTCGGTCTGCGCCTATTGCTCAACTAGGCGTTAGCATAGGCTAACTCATTGTAACTATTTCTACCGTATTCATTGTAACTATTTCTGCCGTATCACGGCAAAAGTTATTACAGCGGTGCACGGTATAAATGGTTACAGCGTTTGTGCAGTTTGCATACAATCTCTCCCCGTTGTTGAAAACTTTTGTGCATATCGCCGAATTTCTCAAAACCTCTTGACTTTTTCGCGGAAATGTGGTATAATAAAGGTGCAAAAGGGGAAAGATAAACCCCATAAAAAACTAGATAGGAGAAAAATTTGACTAATCGGCGCGAAAAATTTATTGTTCTCGATGTAGAGGGAATGCAAACGTGCCGCCCTTATAACGTGGGCTTTATCGTTGCTGACCGATACGGAACAATCTATGAAAAGCACTCTTTCGCTTTTCCCGCGGCAATTTGGGAGAATCTGCAAAATTGTTTTATCAATCAGGATGCGCAGGCAATGACACACCGCAATATTGAGGAAATTTTGCAAGATATGGACAAGCCCGAAAAAGACAGAAAATATACTATCAGTACAATTTATGATTTCTGCGTTCTGTTCGTTCGGATTCTGAAAAAATACCGCATTCACCGCCTTTTTGCTTTCAATGTTACATTTGATAAAGGGGCAATGGCGCGGCTATTCGGAAAAAATTTCTTTCGTAAAATGTGTGAATATTTTGACCTTATATTTTGCGATATTATCTCCGGCATTCTTTACACAAAACTTTTAACTAAAAAATACATTAACTATTGCTTTACTTATGGCTATCTTACGCCTAAAGGATTCCCGTCCTATAAAGCGGAAGTAGTTTATAGATACTTAACAGATAACGAAAATTTCACCGAAGCGCACACGGGGCTTGAAGATGTTTTAATTGAATATCAGATTCTTTTAACTTCTTTTAAGGCGCATAAACCGCTTAACTTTGAACCTTGCCAAGCGTGGCGGATTCTCCGTGATTTTTGCGAACAGAATAATTTAAGTGCGGCTTAAAAACCGCACTTTTCTTTTATTTAAGTAAGCCGCCGCTAACTCCGGTTATTCCTATCGGCATACTAGGTTTTTGTAACTATTTTTACCGTAGCAAATCATACTTAATTACTAGGTATTTGTAACTTGTTTCACCGTATCACGGTATAAAAGGTTACAATATTGATATGGTATAAGTTATTACAGCATCGTCATTATGCACAGTATTATTCAACTATGGCGGCGAAATAAGTGTAATATGTAGAAAGTGAAAAAAGGGGTTGACTTTTGCGCCGAAATGTGATATAATAGAATCATAGGAAGGGGGTGAGCTAATGAAGGTATGGACAGTTCAGCAATGTGCAGATGACGGGGGAAGCGAAGAAATCAGCGTTTTTTCAAGTCGTGAAAAGGTATATGACTTTATTTATCACGAATTGGAATTTGAACGTGATAACGAAAAAGAAGGGAGACCGGAATTTGCAGAATCTTTTGACATTCGATTTGAAACATATGTCAATGGATTAGATGAAGCTTTTAACAGCAATAAAAAGACGTTCTCCGTCAATGCTTTCTATTGTTGGTGGAACGTTCAAGAAACAGAGGTCATTTGAGGGGATAATCTCCCCTCTTTTTTTGTAACCTTTTTTACCGTGTCATTGTAACCCTTTTGTAACCTTTTCTACCGTGGCACGGTAAAATTTATTACAAGTTAAACATTCTAACGAAAACACGGTAGATTTGGTTACAATTCGTCAATTTGCACAAATTTTCTCCACAATTTCCTCTATTTTTGGTCAATATGCCGAGGAAAATCCCTGTCGTCGATGCTTTTACGCCGCATAATGTCGTCGTTTTGTCAAATTTTCTCACTAAAGGAGCTGCAAATGAGCTGCATATGAGCTGAAAAGGAGCTGCGACCTGCAAGATTTGCCGCCTTTCATGCAATTTTCAACATCTTTTTACGCTGGACTGGGGCGGCATTTGTTAAAAATTTTAACAAAATCGCCAATGAGCTGCATTAAGCAATTTTTCCACAACAAATACAATATAATTATATAATATATATATTATATTTCCCCTTTTATTATACCATAATTTTCTCACTTTGTCAAATTTTTTTAAGCCCAAAAAATACCCAGTCAACAGCTTGACACACTGATGACTAGGCTCAATTTTCTATGTCAAATATTTGACTTCCGCCGCAAATTTTTCGAGTTCTAAAACTTGACTTTGCTGAAAATTTGACGCGCAGTAGCAAAAATACACAAACACCAATTTGTAGTACAAGTAGGGTACATAGGATTTTTAAGGCAACCTAGGACATAGAGATATAGCGGGCGTCTTGTCCCATTCAGATTACGCCGACAGATTACGTTCAGCCTTACCCTACTCCTTTACACCGTAAGCCCTTTATCCACTCCCCTTGTCCTATTCCTTTTATCCTATTTGCCCCGCTATAACGCAACAAAACCGGCTAGCACAACTCCATGCCAACCGGTTTCCCTTATACATAACCATTCAATTCAATTCAATTCATAGTAACTCGGCTTGCCCTACCTACCACCCATTCAAGCCACCGACTAGATTCGCTTAGCTCAATCCACCTTCCACGCTCCACCTGCGTTCCTAAGCCTCACTAGTATCTTCCCAACACTACTGCTTCCGGCTTTCGCCGGTTTAGCTTTATCTGTGCTATCGCTTCGCCGCCACAGCCTTGCATTATTCCGGACTAACTTCAGACTTAACCAGCTCAACTCGCACAATTAAATTATGTTGCTTTACCCACCCTTACCCCTACGTAACTGCTATCGTTTCACAGCTACATAGCCACTTGCTTTAATTTAACTGTATTCTTGCCGGATTACTCCGGCTCTTCATAGCACACCTTAACCTTTCTGCACTAGATTGCCCTTGATTGCTTGTTACGTAACTCAATTTAATTTAACTAATATTCTAATTCAATTCTATTCGCCGGCTTCTACATCCGGCTTTTCATAAGCCATCCTTACTCCTTTCTTGGTTAGATTTGCAGCCCTTGTCTGCCGCAATGCCACAATAACATTACCGCCAATAACTTAGCGGTACAAAACTCCGGCTAACTCTACCGGCTGAAAAATCTTTTTTCAAACCGCGGCACAAAATCTTTTGCCGCCGCAATAAAACTTCATCGGGATTCACACCCCGTCAAACATAACTGTAACAACCCGCTTCAGAACCATAGCACCCCTTTAATATAATATTATAATATATTATATTATATATTATTATATATATTATATATTGTTATAGTATTTGTTCTGCAATTTTTCCAGAACCCTTGTGGAATTTTTCCAAATTCACATTACCCCCAAGTCGCGCTGCCGCGCTCCTTGTGTTTGTTCGCAGCTAACGCTGCTCACTTAGTTCTGAAATATATTATATTGTATTATACTGTACTATTTCTCGTTCTTCCGCAAATCTTTTATCAGACTGGCGGCAAAACTTTTATTCGCCGCCGTTCGCATCTTCAATGAAAAGATACCCCATCAAATTGTCATACAGCTCTTCTTGAACAAGATACCCATTCTCGATAAGCGACGCGATTGCTGATTGATAAGTCTTCCAAGTGATGTTGCACGCTTCGCAGACGTCTTTGGAACTCAAGCCAAACTCATACCCCTCTGCATTACTATTGAAGTAACACCATACCTTGAAAGCCGTGGGGCTTAAGTCTTTCATCGCTTTTCGAGTGGCGGCAAGATTGTATATCGTATAGGTATTATTCTTGCCGGAATCTGCTTTTACAATTCGTACTGCTTTTTGATTTGCAGTCAGTCTTGGTAACATCTGTTTCATACCCCCGTCTTACTTGCCGCTCGCCACATAGACTTATCGAAAAATCTCTATGTCAGAAAGTAAGAATGGGAAAGTCGGAGTTAGGGAGGAGGGGATTAACCCTCCGCCCCCTCGTCAGTTTCGGTTTCGGTTACAGCATCCGCAGTTGCGAGCTTGTAACCCTTGACCTTAGAGGTCTTACCCTCTGCGTTCTTGACAGGCACCTCACCGACGCAGAGGGTAAGACC
>Ga0247611_10002358_pt1 | contig 30640 bp, 36 predicted proteins | sample 177DNAGHGhighgp2_FD_192422 | JGI IMG/M metagenome (GOLD analysis project Ga0247611, IMG submission 192422) | Sheep rumen microbial communities from Palmerston North, Manawatu-Wanganui, New Zealand - 1770 DNA GHGhigh gp2 | ecosystem: Host-associated > Mammals > Digestive system > Stomach > Rumen... | reverse complement strand
TTGTTCTGCCAAAGCACGACGCGGATCACTGCCGTCGCTTGGAGCCAAGTATTCTTTGTGCGTAATATAGTTGGCTATTTTATGCAGTTTCAGTTTTCTTCCTTTATTCTCCAGTTCAACAACCTTTGTGGTGCTCTCCTTCTCCTTGATGTGCAGCGAGTATTGGAAGGTGATCTGTGCATAGACCTTTGCACCATCGTATTGCGGCACGGCATCCTGCATCGTCTCGAAGTCGAGGAAATAAAGCGGATAGGAAAGCTTGTTGAGGAACTTGCGAATTCCCTCAGAGTTGATGAACTCCTTACCCGTCAGTGCCGCCTCTATCTGCATGTTCTGAATGGGACCGATGTCCGTCGAGCGCAAATCCTCAAAAGTAATTAGTCCCTGATGGTAGCTATCCAACTTCTTTTTGAAACTGAAACCAACACCATAGAGATCAAAGACTGAGGGCGATGTTACGCCATGCTGTCGCTTGCAATAGTCGAAGAAGGCACATCCGTAAGGTTTCATACAGCATTCCGACAGGTCGAGATCAGGCTCCTGCTCGCTCTTGAGAACTTTTAAAGCCTGACTGACTCGGGCAGGCACTTTCAGATACTCATCATCCACCATCGCCTTCATGTCTTTGACAACGAAAAGCTGCTGGATGTCGAGCCCTCCCTGACGCACATAGTCGCTATTGAGACAGACGAGATAGGTGCCAGTCACGTTGATGCCACATTGGGTGAGTACCCACTTCTGGTAAGCGATATCTGGGGCGTACTTCTCCAACTTGGTTTCCTGACCGTTGAACTCAGGGAAACTGGTACTTTTTACCTCGTAGATAGCCCAACCGTCAGCCGTCTTGCGTAGGATATCCACAGCGCAATAATGTGATTCCTTCCATGTCTTAAACAAGGGTTTGTCAGGATCAAGTAGCGCGTTTTCCACACGATGCTCCCGTTCGTATACAAACGAGGCCTCAGCGATGTTCTCCACACCTTCCTTTATCCACTGACGCGTCTGCTCCACCATCTTGCCGAGGTCGAGTTTGCCATCCGGCAATTCAGCATGCGCCTCCTTGAAGTCGCCAAAGAGCCCCATTGCCAGGTCGCCCACCACATTTCCCTGTGCAAAACGTGCCTGCAGGCCAGCATCCACAGTGGCCTCTTCTGGCTTATACACCTTCAGCCACAAGTTCTTCGGACACTGGCAGAAGGCCGTGTAACGTGATTTTGACAGTCCTTTCATAATTGCATTGCTTTAAGTTTCGGCAAAGATAGTCATTTCTCCGCAATAATACAATCGTTTAACGGTATTTAAGATTGAGGCTCAGTCCAAAATCCACCCATCAGCCACCAGTTCCTCCATCGATTCATAGTGAGCGATGATTGTTCCTTCTTCCATCTTCTCATATTGGTCATCATCTTCTGACAGGAAGAACTCCTCTGGAACAATGCGGATGTTGTATTTGTAGTCATGCACATCAGAGCAACTGATGTACGGGACCATACCTTCGGGAACGCCTTCGTGGTGGGCTTTAAAAGCCGGTGTCGGAGGCGTCCAATTGTCGTAAATCTCTTGCAACATCGTGAGTTGCCTTTCTTTTTCCTGGTCCATAGTTACTTATTTCTTCTTTGATTCAATGGTCTGAATGATACTTTGGCGAATCCACCAAACAGCGTATGCAATAAACTTGATGTCGACATTGAGGTCATATTTCACTGCGGCTTTCCTCAATCCTTCAGTTCCAGCCTCAATCAGTTCTTCGAGTGTCAGCCCCTGCTTCTGATACTGATTAGCCACGCTGACCACAAACCTCATATTAGTTTTTTCCAGCTTACGCATCTCCTCGCTGTCGGTGCCCTTCTCTTGCACTGCCTTGAGCAGTTCAAGTTCTTCCTCATAAGTTATCAACGGTGTGCGATCAATCTCATTAAGTAAATCGTCTATACTTTGCTTCTTCTCCTTTGACAGCAAATATTGGAGCACACTCTCCCAGTCGGGAAACTGCCCTGAGCCGAACTCAATCCATTCGCCGGCAAACTCGCTGGTGCCGTTCTTCCCACGATCGTCAATCAGATAATCACCCTGACAGAGATCCTTGCGGTGCGAGATGATGAGGCGCTTGTGGAACACGTCATCAAGATACTTCGTCACCCACTCCACCTTGTCCGACCACGCCGAGGGATTCTTCCACGGCGCCGTAGAGAGGATGAACAGGTCGTAATGCTTCTGCAACTCATGCACGGCCTCTATCGCCCCCTCCATCGGCTTCATCTTGGCAAACAAGCCCGGAATCTCATCCAACCGTCCGGCATATTCTGCCTTCACTTCTTCACTCACCTGGTCGAGTCCCGACTGGAAGTCCACTAGCACATTGTCCATGTCAATAAATACTCTCTTCATCTTTAACGTTTTTATTGGTTTTCGATGATAATATAGTAACTATTGGAGAAAAATTCAAAAATCACAGCAACTTTTTTTTCAATGGGCACTTCTTGCACTGATTTTCTTTCCCTCTTTGTTCCATGTGAATATCCAACTGCCTTTGCGACTGGTGATGGTGCTGTTGGAGACACCAACGATTTCACCAACGTTCGAAACACTCATTGTTTTCAGCGTCTTTCCCTTGGCATCGCAGATGTAGTAGTAGGAATAGCGTTTCGACACGAAGAAGTCACTGCCCCAGCCTTTGAGTTCGCCCACGCTACTGCGCGAGAGTCCACCGATACGCTTGTCCTGCTCATCATAGACGTAGTACCAGTTCTTCGTCTCCTCGATATACGATATCTGCTGTCTCTGACTCTGCGCCTGAACAGCCAGCGTCACAAATAGTAATAGGATGGTGAATAGTTTCTTCATTGCACGTCTTTCTTTTACATGGTCGTTTCCTGATACGACTCCCCGTTCTCAAACACATCATCCACCCACCAGTCGGCTTCTTCTGCTGTAACGTCGCCCTTCTCGTATTCCTCATAGTCATAGGGAATACACACAATCTCAGCAGCCACATCGCCCTTTTCAATGTCAATGTTCCTGAATCCGAAGATTGCACATTCATCACTCGTTACCCGATACCCCTCCGCTTCCATTTCAGGCAGCACCTCCACTATCGGTTTTTCTATGTATTTACTCCAGTCTTGCATAATACGTTTTCTACTAATATAGTAACAATCGAAGAAAATCTTATCTATCCCCAAACCCCGTCATCATACTCGCAGACGACCTTGCCGGTGGGATCTTTGACTTGAAATGATTTCACGGTGCCAGTGGCGAGGAAATCCTGAATGAGTTCTCGGATGGCATCTACGAAGTCATCCTCATCTTCTATTTCCGCGAGACTTTTTATCTCGTCATCGGAGGCATAATCTATATTGTAGACGTCTTTTGGCATGATCATGCTTCCCGGGTCTGTGTTCCATTCCACGTAATCGGCGTGTAATGTTTTAAGGTAGTCGACTGTAAACATATTCTTTGTCTTTAGTTGCTCATGCGGTAAATCAATTGCAAATATAGTCATTTCTTACCGAAAAAACAGACATTTAACATCATTTAAGGGGGGCAACGAATTTTAGCAGAAAAGTTGCTATATTTGCGCCTTGAAAGCGCGAAACTGCTTACGTTGGCTATGCCGACCTCTGTCCCGACTCTGCCAAACAAGCAAGCTTGGCTACTTCTTTTCTAATGTTGCCACTAAACTCCCTTACATAGACAAATCGGTCAGTATATACCTCAATGTCTTTTCCGTTGCTAGCCAGCAGCAGGTCCAGGATATGGTGGCCATGATCCTTTTTTGTTTTGTTACGATATACTAATCAGCGTACATTTCCTGCTCACCAGCCCCAGCCATCCTCAAGAACTTATTGGTCTGGGCTGCCACAGAGAGTATTTCCTTTGCCAGCTCATCCTTCTTCTCAGGATCTGTCTCATTTTCAAACAATGTGTTTAGTTCAGCCATTCTCTTGTCAAGTTCATTTACTTTGGCTCTTGCTTTTTCTTTTAAAGTCACATTTTTTTAGTATAATGTTATACGAATGGTGGTTATTGCACGAATAGACTTCATCCTTCTATCATCTGTTGTGTAAAAGTCTTGTAGATATGAGGGAAGCGTCGGTGCTCGGTGGTGACGAAATGCTGGATGAAGGAGAGGGTGAGCTCCAGTTCGGCTACGACGGTATATTCATCGTCCTTGTGTGGCAAGTGGTAGCCGGCGGGGATGTTGGCACAGCTCACGCCGATGCCATTGAGTGTCAGGGCGAAGATGTCGCTACCCTTGCCAGGAGTGATGGAATATTGAACATTGAACGTTGAACATTCTTGCGTCCCTCTGGTAGTAAGCAGGACTTGGTCGAAGTCGGGACTGGCACAGGGGATGCCTTTCAAGTTAGTATGTATCTCTTCCCCACCCTTGCAGTCGGGTTCCAGCACGTAGAGACTGTCAGCAAAGAACGACATGTCGGCATGGTTGCTGCCGATGCAGCCTTTTTCTTCTCCTACAGCCATAAAGACTTTCAAATGTGGACATTCCTCTAGACAGCGCAGGCATACCCAGATGCCGTTCTTATCGTCGGCACCTAAGCCCTCGCGCTGCTGATTCTTTTCGCTCCAACCGTAGAGTGTGCCATTCTCCTCCTTGACACAGAAGTCTTCGCTATGCAGTTCCTGAACCTGATCAAGATGACAAGCGAGCGTAGGATAACCAGTAGGAAGTGAAGAGTGAAGAATGAAGAGTGAAGAATCGGCACACTTCCTGATATAAAGATTGCCCCAGTTGTCCATCTGCACATCAGCCTCAGGAACATGCTCACGGATATATTCACGGATGAAGCATATCATCGGCCATTCCTTGTAAAAAGGGGAATGAATACAGTAGAGTTGTTTTAGCAGTTCCATTGTTCAATCTTTAATCTTCAATTTTCAATCTTGAGCGTATCCAAATCCTGTCTCTTTGAAGTCTTTTACATCGTCGGGCTGTATGCCTCGACCGCCGTCTAACTGCTGGCTAATGACAGTAGCCATGCGGTAGGCAATGGCCAGCTTGCGGTCGTTGAAGTTCACCAGCTCTGATGACGGGCGGAGCACGAAGACGTTCGCATTGGCTATGTCCTTGCGGATGGCATAGCCCAGGTTCTTCTTCAACAGCGGATAGCGTGGTGAAGCAATGACGCTATCTAAGCCGAAGTCGGTCTTCATGGCAGCATCGAACTGCTCGAAGAGTTGCTGATAGGTTTCCATATCATTGATGGTAGTATTCGCTCCACCCTTCTGGGAATAAGCGAAATGGAAGTCGGTCTGGTTCTCCTTAGTCTTCAGATGCTCCGTAATGATGATGACCCAAGAAGCCCCTTCCTGGCCTCCCCCCGAAGGGGAGGAAATAGCGCTTCGCAGATCGGCAAGGAAGTCATCGCGGCGCGCCTGCTTCTCTTCTAATATCTCGACAGCCTCCTTGTCTTTCTTCTCATCATAGGCTGAGAGTGGTTTCTTGTCGTAGAGTGGCTTTTCAGAGAGGTTGTAGAACGAGTCCAGTTCGTCGGTATCGACTTCCAACTCCTTGCTGAGATAGTTGAAACCACCCATCTTGGCCAGATAGTAGGTGAACCAGCCCATACCTACCTCATCGAAACTGCCGGTGCAGACAATTGTCACCTTAGAACCTCGGTTAACAAAGCAACCATAACTGCGGTTCAGTGGGAAATGCTCGATGACAAAGCGGTCCTCGGCATCATCCTCGTCGCTATGGGCATCGGCAAGGTTCTTCAGCCGGAATTCGTCGAACTTGTTGCAAGTGTCAATAATGTCATTCATATCCATCCCCTGGCGAGTCTGCATCTTGGCCACCTTGATGCGTTGCGGCACGATGTTCAACGCTTTCATGGCCTCACCACCACCGTCAGGCAACGCGTTCAGATACTCGCGCAACCCTTTGTTGGCTGAGCGGCGAAACGCCTTCTGCATACGGCGGCGAAAGCCATTCAGTTCGTTTTCGCGCTTCTCCTCGTCCATCGCATCTGTCAGTCCGGATCCGATAAGACCGGCAGGAACGGCGAAGATAGCCACTCCCATGATACCCACCAGTGTACCGATAAACTTGCCAATGGGAGACATCAAGGGATCATCAACCACCTTGCCTGGGTCGCCGAGATACTTCTCGTATGGCCAGATGAATGCATCCCAGAAACTAAATTCAGGATCCACCCGGCTTTCTGCCAGATACAGGATGATGGTTAGTACACAAGTTATGGCTACGAGGAAAATGCCAGACACGAAAATCTGACGTCGCGTGTTCCTAAACGCTGTCTTGAAAAGATGTATTCCTTCTGTTATCATAATGTCTTATTTGTTCTCCATTTTCTCGATAACCTCATCTCAATGGGTTTTTAACATGAACAGTATTTTTCTTATATGTCATACATTGACGACTCGGGGACTCCGATGGCCATCAGATACATGTTGATTTGCTGCATAGCACTTATGACCTCTTTTTCCTCCTCATCAGTCAGGTCGTCCTTGGCATTCATCTCTTCCACGTAAGCATCCAACTTGGCAATCTTGGTTCTGATTTCAGTCTCCCTCATTTCTTTACTTTCCTGTTCCATATCAGTCATATTTGTTCTATTTATATTGCAACTGCAAATATAGTCTTTTTCCATGAAAAATTCAATAAACAGAGGCAATTTCATCTTATTTAACATAAAATAAAGGCAACGAATTTTAGCAGAAAAGTTACTATATTTGTGCCTGTTGCCAAGATAGAAGATAACGCATTCCGTGACTGTACTGCTTTGAAAACGATAGAGTTACCTGTTGGTATTAAGAAGATTGGCAAGGATGCTTTCAAAGGTTGCACCGCCCTGAAGATAATCAATGTGCCAGCTAAGAAGGCTGACTACTACAAGAAGCGTCTGCCCGAGAATCTCCATAGCCTCATCGTAGAACTGCCCGCAGATAAGAAGTAAATATCCTCGATGATATACCAAATGCCCGCCGAACTTATAATTGCTCGGCGGGCATTGTATTTACAGTTCAAACAAATTATCTAAATTCACTTCAGCTTGGATTTCGCCCCACTCCTCATTATGGACAACACCCTCAGTGGTCACCATAATGGTATGAACGGCACTTTCAGTTCCCGTCACTTCAGTAAGCACATCTCGCTTACGCTGCAATTCCCTGCCATAGTCAGCTGATATGACGTATGGTTCCTTGCTATACTTCATCTCACAGATGTCGATGATACCATCGCTGCGGTCGATAAGCAAATCAATCTGAACGCCTCGAAGGTTCTTGCTTTCATCGCCAGAACAGCGCCACGCATATTCGTTGGTCAGAATGCCGCTGATGCCAAGTTGTTTCTTGATTTGATCAATATGCCATAGACATGTCCGCTCGAAAGCAAGCCCACACCATGTATTGTATTTAGGCGTTCCCAACATCGATTTCCAATAATTGGCGCCCTGCCTTTGACCGTCGATATACTCATAATAAAATAAGGTGTAATGGTCTATGAGTTGGAAAAGATCCGACTTCTTCTTATACCCCATCATCGAATAACTGCGAATGAATCCACACCATTCCAAATCTTTCAGGATGTCAGAGAACGAACCATTGTCCTCGAAGCCCCCTGCGGCCAATAGCTCCATGCGTGTCATGCCCATCTTTTTTCTTGCAAGGAGTTCTATCACTCGTATGTAGGGTTCCGGCTTCTTGAACAACGAAGCATATAGCATCTCAAATTCATCGTTCAGTTCTCCGTCAGGAGAAAAGATCAGACGGTCAATCTCCTGCGTAACACTGGCACCTTTCTGCAACAGACTCCAATAATATGGAACTCCGCCAAACACCATATAGGCCTCCAACAGTTGTTTGCGGCTGAATACGAGACCACGTGACTGAGCCAACTGTTCACACAATCCCAAAGGGAAAGGTTTCAGGGAAATCCTGTGGCTAAGACGGTTGTGAAGTCCGCCTTTGTTCTTGATAATCTTCTTTACCATCCATGATGTACTGCTTCCACAGACCACAAAAACTATGTCTTTACGTGCTGAAGCCCATCCGTTCCAGAACGATTCCAACTCGGAGAGGAAACCAGAACGCGGGGCATCCATCCAAGGGAGTTCATCAAGGAAAATAACTTTTTTACCTGTTTTCAGACCATTTATCAGTCGTTTCAGCTCGCTAAAAGCATCACCCCAATTGGTTAATTCGGGCGTGTCCTTCTGTCCATGCTCCTTTAAAGCTCGTCGGAACCTGACAAGTTGCTTCCTTGCTGTCAGTTTCGCAGCGCCTGTGAACTGAAAATCGAATGTGTAATCATAAGCCTCCCTGATAAGGAATGTTTTGCCTACACGACGGCGACCATACACTGCAATAAACTGCGAATACTCTTCATGAAGAGCATCAACTAACATTTGTTTTTCTTTCGTCCTACCTATTAACATAAATCTTACCTTTGCAAGTCGACTGCAAATATAGGGATTTTCGGGCGTAAATCAGCGGAATCTGTGTCTTTTTTAATAATTCCGCTAGTTTATTAACGAAAATTGTCTGTTTGTTCCAAGGTATTCAAAGAATTTTTACTGCAAATTTGGTCGCACAATTCGACCTTTTTTGCAGTACAAAGATAATACTTTTTCCCAAAACCACCAAACAATTTAATAACTTTGTGGCAATTCACTTGGTAACCGAAACTGCGTCAAATTCACTGATTCTTGGATGCAGAAACACCGTAATACCCGATACAGTCACGAAAATTAGTGGAGATGCCTTTTTCGGAGGTACTGCACCATCGGACATCACCTTCCCTGAATCGGTAACAGTAATTGGAAGTGATAGTGATATACTTGGCGACATAGGTGCCTTTAAAGATTGTGTTGGCGTGACTAACATTGTCATCCCAGAATCGGTGACCAATATCTTTAGGAGTGCATTCGAGGGATGTACTGATTTGAAGACAGTTGAGATCAAGGCAAAACCAAAATATATTGATACGGAGGTGTTTAAAAACTGTACATCACTTGAAAGTGTTATACTTCCTGCAGGCATCGGGAAATTCAAAAATGGCGATTGGGGCTATCCAACCGCCTTCGAAGGCTGCACAGCCTTGAAGGCCATCTGCGTTCCTGCCAAAAAGGCTGACTATTACAAGAAGCGCTTGCCCCAGGAACTGCATAGACTCATTGTGGAACAATAAATCCATTATTTATGAATTATACAGAATTAGAAGACGTACGACTTGAAATAGAGTACTTCGATAATCCGGATTACAACTACGATGACAATGAAGATGAAATCCTTGACCTCAGCGTAGAACTCAGCTTGGAGGATGAGGAAGGCGATAATCTATGGGATGGTTTCATTGATCAGTACAGTGAGGAATTTGAGAAGTCGTTTTGTCATTATGACGAATCGTCCAAACCTTCAAAACCCGTATATGTAGAGTACGATAGTCAGGAAGATCTGATTCAGGAGATTCTGAAATATGCTGATAAGTTCGCCAAGGTTGCACTTGAGCAGAACGAGTCGCTTCCCGCCTACAATGTATTTGTATCAGTCAATGAATGGGGAACCGGTGAACAATACAGTGCAGATGATGCCATAGAAGTCATTGAGGAGTAACTATAGTAAGAATCCTTGATTAAATCGAATAAGCCCGCCGAACTTTATTAGCTCGGCGGGCATTGTATTTACAGTTCAAACAAATTATCTAAATTCACTTCAGATTGAATTTCGCCCCACTGCTCATTATGGACAACACCCTCGGTGGTTTTCGGGCGTAAATCAGCGGAATCTATGTCTTTTTTAACCCAAATCGGTCGTTAGACTGATTTGGGATAAAAAGCCCTAAAAAAACGCCCGCCGAACTTTTAATTGCTCGGCGGGCAATATTTATCCATTACAGATTTGCTAAATTGCCAGCTATCTCTTCCTTATATTTCTCCAAATGCTTTTTTCCACTCATCAAAGCAGAAGCGACCATACTCCTCCATTCTTTCGTATGCATTAGGCAGGGATTGATTGGGAAATGTGTGGGCAATGATTGCATTTTGTTGCTCACCATTATCTATTTGACGTATTGTGATTGGAGTACAAAAAGCACTTTTATTTTCAAAAACTTCATCAGAGGGTATTGGCTCATCAACAAGTTCTTTTATTTCCCATTTTCTATTCTCACGCTTACTATACTCATTATATTGTTTGAAAAGATTATCATAGAAAGCAGAGCAAAATATCACATACTTACGTTCCTTTCTAAATATCTCGTGAAATAGAGTTTCCAAATATGGGAATAATAATTCCATTTGTTTAGAATTGATGCCTTCGAATTTTCGAGAAGCATAAGGAATTAAATCCATGCTCAATTTTTTCATTAAAACATTTCTCTTGGCATCTTTGTTTCTTTTTTCAATTTCTTTCTTTTTCTTGTCAATTTCTTCCTTATCTGCTGTCCTCAACTTCTTATAATTCTTATAATCATCCACCAACTTCTTATAATTCTTATAATCATCATCAAGAAAACCAGCAAAATCAACGCCACAATCTTTCCAATGTTTTAAGAATGCTGCTTGCTTTAAATCGAAATTATCTGGGCGATCTTCATCTATCTTTCCATAGTTAATACTATCTTCCTTATACGTAGAAATAAAATCTTCGCGTGAATTGATATTAATCCCCTTCCCAATCTTTTTACCTCTCTCTATTCTTTCAAAGGTAATCATGGGGTTATTTGCTAAAGCAACATCTTGGCCAGGGTTCAACATTAACATCACAGTATCTGCATCACGGTCTCCAGCAAAGAAACCTGGCATTCCGTGAGTGGAGATAACCTCTTCCGTTTTGACTTCTGCTTCTTTTTTGTTTTTAAAGAGTTCAGTAAGTCCCACTGCTCCTGACAATTTGAACTTTTTGTATTGTTCCACAAACTCAACGATTTTTTTCAGTGGAACTATTTCATTGTCATAAATTTCCTTTAAGTTGCTCTCTATTCTTTCATCTAAAGAATATACTTTATCTTCTAATGTCAAAATCTTGTTGCTACTATTCTCCATATTCTTACGTAATTGTTAATGTTAATCTACTATTGGGAAGATTTGCGTTTGCAAGTCTTTAGTCATGAGTTTTCCATCCTTCATTACATAGGCGGGGTTGGCAGGATCGACGGTGATATTCTTTAATGCCGTGCAGCCTTTGAAAGCATTATGACCCAGATTTGTCAGACTGGCTGGGATATTGATAGACTCCAAGGCCTCGCAGCCTCCAAAGATTTCGAATTTATCGAATAATTCTATACCCTCTGGCAGAACTACAGTTTTAAGGTTCTTGCATTCGGCAAACGCCCACGATCCAAGCTTCTTCACGCCCTTAGGAATAATCAACGTCTGAATAGCAACGCCTTTAAAAGCTCCCTCTCCGATTTCTGTCAGTTTACTGCCATCAGTGAACGTAATAGTTGATAGCGGACAACCACAAAATGCACTACCACCAATAGTTTTTAACTTCGCAGGGATTGTAATGGTCGTCAGAGCCTTACAGCCAAGAAAAGCTTCGTCCTCAATCTTGGTCAAAGTGTCAGGCAGATTGATACCTTCGAGCGTTTTGCATTTGTTGAAAGCACCAACTCCAATGGTCTTCAATCCTTCGGGCAATACGACTTTCTTCAGAACGTCACCACCGTATGCAAGGTTTTTCCTGAATGCCTCTCTGGCAATCTTCTGTACGCCATCAGGAACAACCATAGTTTCCTCATACTTTCCAATAGCCACTACCTTCAGGGTCTTCCCATCAGGACTGATTTCAAACATATTCTCTGCCATAAGTCAGTTTACGATTACCTATACATCGCGAGGTTTTTTATTTATTATTCAGTTTGTTATTCAGTTCGGTTGTTACGGATGTTTCGGTCATCCAAAAACTGGGCCAGTCCAGTCCCAATAGATATTCCCATCTTGTCCGATTTTCACCATCATATCTTCATCGTTCTTGGTAACGTAAAAGAAGATTTCACCTTCTTTATTATTACTACAGAATTCGATTGTAGCATCAGCAAAGTGCGAATACTTTTTAAGACCAGGTATTTGTTCACGCAAAATATCGATAAGCTCTTCTTCTGTGTAAGTGCTACCGTCAATCTCAAATGTCTGTCCCATAATCAAATCATTATTTTATTTCCTCCCAACCTTTCTTGATGTTGTCAGCGATTTCGGCGGCGAGGAGGTCACGGATCTGCTGCTCATCATTCGAATAGAGCATATCGCGCTTGATCAATTCCTTACGGCTGGAGCTGAAGTCAGTATGATAGATGATGTAGGCAGGATAGCGGCCACTCTGTTCCTTATTGGTCTTCCAAAGCAGGAACTTATGCAGCATCACCTTTTCGCCAGATACCTTTTTATAGACGTGGCGCTCTAAGAGTTCACTCTTTGCCAATTCGGCCTTGCCGCCTTCTGGTTCCTCAAAGGGGCAAATGTCTGTGAGTTGCGAGATACGTACATCCGTCTCATTGGGTTGTTTGTCTGTACGCTCTTGGTCGATAGTGATACCCAAAGCCACAACACCTGGTGTCGTACCCTCCATCAGCCAACCCTGCTGCTCGTCATAGCGAAGCAGTGGATTCATCTTGATCTTATCGTCATTACCACGAGCCACAAGTTCCAGTACGCTGATCTCGAACACCAGTTCCGGCTTGACCATCTGGTAGGCGATACCACGAGAATCTGAGAGTACATACTGCGACTCCACATGCTTCGTGCTCAGTCGCTGGGCAATGTCAGCACGCTGCTCATCGGTCAGGCCTGTAGAACCCAGGACGAACATCTGGAAGAGTCCGTCTGGGCGACGCACGGCAAACATCAGGTCGCGGATACCACGATCTGCTGTGGTATAACCGATGACAGCAGCATCGATGGTGTGGCGTTCCTTCACCTTCCATACGATGTGCGACTCCGAATGCACAACGAGTCCTTCGGCACCTTCGCCTCCTACCCATTCATCGAAGATTTCCTGCACCTCATCCTTGGAAGAGGCGCTTCGCATCTGCACAGGCTTCACCTGCTCGTTCTGGAAAATGGTGCAGAGTTTGTTGTGTGTATCGGCATAATGCTCGGCATGCCACTTCTCTCCGTCGAGTTCCACGATGTCGAAGGGAGCCAACGCGAGCTGGTTGCGCTTGGCATCAATTCCCGAACTTCGTTCGCCTACCCGTAGCCTTTCAGCCAATGCAGCCTGCACATCGCCACAACGAGGCCTGCCCTCGGGACGCGGCAGGTAGAGCTCAGCGGCAATGACAGCCTGCTTCAGTCCTGCTGCCTTCACCGCCTCGGCAAAGGCATCAAGGCATTTCAGTTTCTCTGCCTTTTGCTTGCCGTTAGCATTAAGCATAAGCACTTGTGTTCCGTCATAGAACACCACTTGCATGTGACCGTCAATCTTGCGGGTCACGGCGAAGCGTTCACCGTCGATACGTTGCTTCAACTTTGCGCCCTCTACGAGCACGAACTTGCCTGCTACATTCTTCTTGTAGTCAATGGCCGTCTGAAAATATTTCTGTTCCATGTCAACTTCCTATTGATTTCAACTCCATATTTGTTAGTCGCAGGATAAGGGCGTACTTGTCGCCATCAACTCGGCCTTCGAGGAAGGCGCGGTAGGGCGTGCCGCCGTTAGCCAGCACAAGGGGAGCGACACCTTTTGGTCCGCCACCAACGAGCATCATGGCATCGGCATCGGCTAGTTTCTTCGCCATGTCGAAGAGGAAATCGTAGGTCAGGCCGTTAACATGCTGCACCTGATAACTCTTCTTAAACATGAACATCCTCATCGCCTTCTGACGGGGGATGAGTTTGCCCGTCCAGCGCAGAGGCAGGCCGTCGAGGGCGATATTGGCAGTAGTGGTCTGCTCAGGGCGTACTTCTTTCTCTGTGCCGTCGGCCAGGAAGACATGCTCTGAGAGCGTCACGCCGTAAGCCACTTTCTGGGCAGGCGTCACAAACACCTTCTTCAGCCCCTCGACCTTCAGACCGAACTGTTCCATGTCCACTTCGGGGTCGCCGCCGATGAGGGCATCAGCCAGACCTTCGCCATACTGTGCGAGCAGGGCCTCATCAGTGGTCTTCATCGTGGCACGTACCCGCCGTTCATTCACACTCTTTTTCCCGTCAGCGGTCTTATAGACAGGCGACGGACGATGAAACGTGGTACCAAAAGCCACCTCGGCATCACGCTTCGTATCGTTGGATAGATTTATCTTTCGCATAATCAATTCGTTTAATTCGTGAAATTAGTGGTCTTAGAACATACTGAAGTCCAATTCATCGATTTCTTCCTCCACGGGTTCCTCGGTGTCGTCGATGGTCGTCTCTTCTGCTAATGATACGAGAGAGAATTCCTGCTTGTCGCCAGCAAAGAGGAACAATCCGCCTGGTGTATTAATAAGGTAGCCGTCGTTGTGGTTCGTGCCTCCACGATAACTGAATTCAAACTTATAGATGTCGTCGCCAACAGCAGTAGCCAAATCAGCATTTACCAACTGATAGACCGACTCCCAGTCGTTGTCAAGGAACTCTTCGGTAGTGGCCTTCTGTTTCAGTTCTATGGGCGCATCAAACGATGAGGGCAGATTGGGCAACACCTCCTGACCGTCCTCACTATAAGCCGTCAGTTCGCCCTTCTCCAACCAACGCCCGTCCTCACTGACAGTGCCTTGTTTCAATCCTCCAGAAGGGATGATAAGTGCATCGTCGGGCGACAGGTAGGCTGAGCCACACACATTACCACTACGGTCGGTGGCTACGATGTCCGTCCAACCATAGATTTTCTTTCTCTCTAATTTCACGGGGGCGGCTCCATAGTCTGTCCCCGACAGTTTGAAAATCAGTTCTTTTGCCATAACATTTTTCAATTATCAATTCTTTCTTAATAGCCGAAGCATCGGCCAGATTCTTGGGGTTATGCGAACAGAGCCAACATGACGATAATTCCTGCAATAACCCAGAAGATACAGCCCAGTGTACTACTACAGCCATCCCAAAGAAAGCTGAAAACCACTTCAAGTCCTTTAATTACCCAGCCCAACAGACTACCGCCAACAAAGAGAAGGATAATCAGAGCTATTAATCCAATAATTGTAAGTATTTCCATCTATGAATAATAATCTAACAACAAATATAGTAACATTGCCCGAAAAATTCAAACGATTAACAAAGATTAAGGGAGGGGTTAACGAATATTAGCAGAAAAGTGCTATAACTCGTCTGAACATAATGATTGCCAGAATAATCACATCTAAGCAACTAGTGATGAAGAAATTCGCTAATATGACCTGTTTGGATGATTGGTGGGCATGGCAAGCCTAATGAAACCGATTTGGCAAAAACTTGGATTGTGCCAAAAAACAAGTTTATAAATTATTAACGTGACCTGCTCTGTCTCTCATGGCTAGGGGTGCTGAGTAGTTACATGGCTTGTTTACATGGTCGCTGATGCCAGGTTACATAGTTATCGAAGCCAAGTTACACAGTCGCTGATGCCTGTTATACCCCCATAACAGGCATTCCTTACTCTCGTGGAAGGCATCTCCAACAGTCGTGGAAGGCATCAGAACGAGCGTTAGAAGGCATCGTTATAAACGTACCCCCTATTTTGCTATGTCGGGATGGCAGTTTTACCCCCGAAAAGAGGTTTGATGACAATTTTCCTCCATCCCTCCCTAAATCTCCGGAAATGCCTTTATATAAAGGGGAAAGAGATAGGGAGGGATCTTCCGAATCCCTCCCTTATCGGTCCCTTATCCCTCCCGTCATCTCTCCCATGACGCTCAGGCTGCTCTCAGCGGAACGACCTCATAATATGGAATGTGAGAACGCTCCTTGTGCTTGAAGCCGAGGGCTGTGATGATCTTGCCCAGTCGCACCTTGTTACCCATCGTGTTCTGCAGCGAAGGATAGTCCTTCTGGATGATGCTGATCAACTGGTTGCAGTTCAGTTTCTTGGCAGGCTCCCCTTCCTTCGGCTGTCGGAAGCAGGCGACGAACATCTCGCCAAGATCCTTCTGATCCATGAACTCCTGATTCAGCTGCTGGAGACGGGCCACCTCATCGTTGTTGAACCAGTAGGGCGCCTTCAGCTCCTGCAGTTCATAAACTACCTGAGCATACAACTGCCCGTAATCGATCTCTCCCGTGTTGTCGATCATCAGCCCGTCAAGGATCTGGATGCAGATGTAACGACGACTGCCAGTGGCATCCTGCAACGGATGGCGGTTGTTGGTAGTAGCCACAAACGAGGCATAACGGGGACGATCCTCCTGGGTTCGTCCATAGATGGGACGTCCGTTCACCTTACTTACACTCAGCGTCTGCTTCAGCGAAGCCTGCTGCGAAGGACGAATAGCCTCCAACTCATCGAGGTTGACGAAGAGGTTGTGCGTCAGCGCCATCTCCTTGTCAAACTTGTTCGAGAGGTTCAGGTGTCCGAGGAAGTACTCTCGCAGATGGGGAGGGAGCAACCTCCTGACGAAGACGGTCTTGCCACAGCCCTGCTGACCAATCAGCGTTGTCACACATTCATTGCCGTGCAGCATGTCCATCTGAAGCCAATGGGCTACGGCTGAACGGAGCCAGATGGTGAGATAGTTCAGATGCTCGGAACTGACACCAGGGATTCGGCTGAAGAGACTGGCGATGTGGTTCTGGCCGTCCCACTTCGGCAGGCTGTTGAGGTAGTGCTGGATCGGATTGTACTCAGGCACCTCCTCCGATCCCACCCACTCGGAGATTTCCGTCTTCGGACTGCCTTTTTCAAGGACCTCCTCACGCTTGGCACGGATCACGATACTGTTCTGGGCCTCTGGTGTGAGGGGCCGGAACTCCAAATTGGCTTCATCGAAGCCGTTCGAGAGGCCTTCGGCAGCATCAGCCGACGAAGGCAAGGTTGCAAACTCTACCTTTCCGTTAAGCATGTTGCGGCGGAAGCGGTAGTTCTCATTGAGGAACAGCTCGATGGCTAATGTTCCCTGCTGGCTGACTTCTGAAGTCTCACCAGTAAAAGTCTTTTTACTGTCCATAATACTTAAAAAATAACGGTTTAAAAATAGTTTTTGGGGTCGCGCTTTTCACAGCGTGTTTTTCAGCCTACGAGCCGCTTCCTGCAACTTCGTTCTTGCAAGGTGCAAAGTTAATAAAAAAATAGCTGATTTGCAAGAAAAAAGACAAAAAAGTTTCAGATTTAACAATTGCCGCTACCTTATATATAATAAGGTACTCGAAATAACTGTTGGACGGGAGTGGCTATGTGAGGGATGACGGGAGAGAAAAGGGACCGATAAAGGGAGGGATGACGGGAGGAATGAATCTCTCGAAACGCCTTTAAACAAAGGACTTTTGCTCAAAAAAGGGAGGGATGATGGTTCTCCGACATCAGAGACGTTTTAGCAAAAATATATGGAGTCACACACTATATCTGGAGTTGGTTTCGGAAGTAAATATTGTTAATTCTTGAGGTAAATGATGCCGTAATACCATAATTATTTGTAATTTTGCACGCTCTTAGCAAAGACAGACTATACTTTATGTCAGAAACATCCCTGAAACGCCAACTGAAGGTACTCACCATCCCAGTGTTCATCGAGATGGCCCTCGTCATGATGCTGGGGGCTGTCGATACTGTGATGCTGAGCCGCTACAGCGACAATAGCGTGGCAGCGGTAGGACTTGACAACCAACTGATATCGCTCGTATTCCTGGTCTATCAGTTTTTCTCGATGGGTGCCGCCATCCTCTGCGCACAGTACATCGGCGCAGGACTGAGGAAGCGATTGGTACAGGTGGTAGGTATGGCTCTGGCGGTAAACCTGATGCTTGGTATGACGGTCAGCGCTCTGCTGTTCTTCTATGCCGAACAACTGTTGCAACTGATGGGCCTGCGCCCCGAACTGATGGGCGACGGACTGGTGTATCAGCGGCTGACGGGTGCACTGTCGTTCTAGGCAATTATTTCTTCCGATGGTCGATGGTCATCACGCTCACAGGATCGGCTCTTCTGGCGCTGGCCGGGCGAAGCATCCTCAGTGCCTTTACAGATAATCCCGAAATCATTGCGATGGGTGTATGGGTGCTTTTCATCGACTGGTTTCTGGAGATTGGCCGCACATCGAACATCTTCGCCGTTGGTACCCTAAGAGCCACGGACGATGCCATCTATCCTGTGGTCATCGCCATCATCTTCAACTGGAGCATCGCCGTAGGGTTGAGTTATGTCATCGGCATTCCTCTGGGCTTTGGCCTCGTGGGCATGTGGGTAGGCTTCGCCCTCGACGAGAACATCCGGGGCGTCATCCTCATGCGCCGCTGGCGGTCAGGGAAGTGGAAGAACAAAGGGTTCGTGAAAGAATAACGCTGATTGTGCCGTCACGGCTTTTTTCAATTCACCGATCTGGCGCTAAGTTTCTTTCCGTCCTTGTTCCAGGTGAATATCCAACTGCCCTTGCGGCTCGATAGTCCGCCTATCTTCTTACCAGCCTCATCATAGACGTAGTACCAGTTCTTATATCTCATGATGGTAAAAACAACACTACCTTCTCTTAAACCACGAAAGGCCTTTTGATGACGAAGCATAGACATGACCATCCGAAGCAACAGCAATAAGTTCGTTGCCCATGTCTTGCACATCAACGAAACTCCTTTCCTGACCATTCCTCAAAAACCACGTCTTCCCTGCACTGCTGGAAGCATAAATACCATGGTCTGAAACAAGGATTATCTCACCTTTGTGCAACGTCATTGCGCGTACATTTCCCATACCAGAGCATCTGTAACGCATAAACCACGAGAAACCTCTTGAACTTGAGGCTTCAATACAAGATGTTGAAGGATTATATCGGATCATTTCAGATCCATTAACGACCATTAGTGACATAATAACTGTATACAAAAGTACTATTCTTCTTTAGACAGAGATGAGTTTATACTCCCTCTCACATCTGCGAAGGTCCAGCTTGAATGTCCCATTTTCAGACAAACAGCATCACGACCGTTGCCAAAACCAGAGTCTTTCCATGCAACATTATCAACGCCATCGATGAATTCGAGGGCATCTGGCACTTCACATCCATAAGGACCTGCTTCTTTGCATAGTTCCAAATCTTCTTCCTGAATGTCATACCAATTATACTTATCCAGGAGCATCTTGCTATCACGAACAACATGTTCGCGAACGGGTGACATTTCAAGCATACATAAGATACGGCAGAATAGCCCCGAATAGTATGCATAAAAGAACTTTCTCCCTGCTTCCCCTTCGCTTTGCCAATCTTTGCATTTCAAATCACCTTTGTTTGCCTGACAATACAGTAAAACAGGGAGAATACGCTGCCTAAGTTCATCTACCGAAGTTTTATCCATCGTTTTATGACGATTTTCCTATACATCGAGAGGTTTTATCAGTCATGGGAACAGGTGTATCTGGGTTTAGATTGAGTTTATACCCAAGTGCCAGTCCCCGCGACTATTCACTATCTTGCTCTATATTGGGGAAACTGGGAAATATCCAAAACAAGTCTTTTGTACTCATATATTCTCTATTACTTTTTCATTTTCATGCTCACAAAGTATTAGTAACCCCTTGTGAATGTGATTATTCATAACCATGTATCTTGCCTTAGGAAAGAAATAATATAGCCAACAATAGATCCTGCCGTAAAAAGAGTCGCTGGTCCCATATAATTATTCGTATCGTGCCTAGATAAACCGAAGGACTCACCAAGATTACACATGACTATACAAAAAATGCCCGCAAAAAGAGCTATAGTACTCCAAAACTTTAAGCTAGTGACAGCACTCGCTATAGATTTTGTGTGAGCCTTTAAGTGAGCCATAAAAATAGCTGAGTTCAATTCAGAATTTACTTCTGCAAGCAATGGTTTAATCTTGGGGTGATTGCTATAATACAACTTTGCCTTTCGTGCATATTTTTCTACCATAGCCTTATTGCGTTCAATATCCTTTCCTGATTTCAAATCAACAAGCGCGTTTTCAAGGTTTTCAAGAATATCTTGAAGGTCTTTACTAGCTTCCGGAGTAATGAACTGACCGCATTCTGGGCATTTGTCTGCCAATTGAGGAACTGGTGCACCACAATAGGGACACTCCTTACTTCTCCTTTTGCGTACAGCAGCATCAGTTGCCTGATCTATTTTCTGAACTTGGGCGTCAAGATAGAGGTCTATCTCATCATGGTCGAGACCCATACCTACTGCTTTCTTCAAAATCACCTGACGCTCCTTATCTGTTAAGATCCCGTCAGTTAAATACTCTTTGATGAGTTGGTCCAACTCTTCGGAAATCAATTTCTTAGTCATAATTGCTCTGTTTAATTATTGTTCAATGATAAATCACGTTTCTAATACATAAATGGATTATCAGTCATTGTTCTATTATATGTTTATGTCTCACTATTTTTATGTGTCCCTACAATTTTAAAGCCCTTATACCCAAATATTAAATAAAGTACATAGCACAGAGTTCCACTTATTATACAAGCTGTGATATCAACCCAATCGAGAGTGTTTGAAAAAAAACCAAAAATAGGTGTTACAAGTTCCCATGCAATTAGGTAACACGTTGAAAAACATATGCAATACGGGATACCATACTTACCATCAAGATAAGCTTGCATAAAGCACACCAAAATAGGCACGCCGAAAAGGCTGGTATAGCACTCTGCCAGATGATAGTCATTAATATGATTAAAAAAAATATAAGGACGATAGAAATAATTCATGACAACGCAGATAATAAATAATACTACACTAATTGTACCATATAATATCTTGTACTTAATTTGGTTATTCATAATCATTTATCATGCTTTTGGAAAGATATATAATAACCAATAATAGATGCTGCTATGAAAAAGGTTGCTGGTCCTTCAAAATCACTTCCACGGACACCAAAGGTCCTACTGAAACTACTCATGATTATACAAAAAATGCCCGCAAAAAGAGATATCGTGCTCCAAAACTTTAAGCTTGTAACAATACTTACTAAAGATTTTCTGTGAGCCCTTGACATAGCCGAGTTCAATTCAGAATTAACTTCTGCAAGTAATAGTTTAATTTTGGGGTGATTGCTATAATACAACTTTGCCTTTCGCGCATATTTTTCTACCATAGCCTTGTTGCGTTCAATATCCTTTCCTGATTTCAAATCAACAAGCGCGTTTTCAAGGTTTTCAAGAATCTCTTGGAGGTCTTTACTTGCTTCCGGAGTAATGAACTGACCACATTCTGGGCATTTGTCTGCTAATTGAGGGACAGACGCTCCACAATAGGGACACTCCTTACTTCTCCTCTTGCGTATAGCAGCATCATTTGCCTGATCTATTTTCTGTACTTGAGCATCAAGGTATAAGTCTATCTCGTCGCGATCAAGGCCCATACCTTCTGCTTTCTTTAGAACTACTTGGCGCTCTTTATTCGTTAAAACGCCATCTGTTAAATACTCCTGGATAAGAACATCAAGTTCTTCTGGAATTGGTTTCTTTGCCATAATAATTATGATTTCAAAATATACTTATATCTATTGTTTTTTACACGCTTGGCATTGGTGGCATCTGAGGGGCAACAGTTTGGAACAATGGTGTCAATTCCATTATCTCTCCTGCAAATTGCCATTGGGGCATTCCTTGCTTCCAAACGTATGTCTGATGAGTAAGTTGGCCTTGCTGCACGAGTTGTTGCAACTGAGTCCAGTTGTATGGTCCCATTTGCTGACCATTAATGCCAACCATATAACTCACTTGAGGAACAGAACCTGGCATTGGTGGCACGCCTCCCATTCCTGGCATTGGAGGTGTTTGTGGCATTTGAGGACTAAAAACTCCTCCTTGAGTTTGGACTTGAGCCATCTGGACACTCGCATTTAGGTCTGCCTGATGAGCCCCTAAGAAATTGGTCTCTGTCTGCAAACGAGAGGCTCGTTGCAATTCTTCTCGTTGCATACGCATAGTCTCTCGTTGATGTTCCAACTGCATGCGTTGCATTTCCTCTTGTCCACCAAGACTCATTTCATGCTTACGTGATACAGAATCCTTCTCAAGTTCTGTAGTCACTGCTTTCAGCTCACGATACCCTGTGCTATCTTTTTTAACTATAATATCAGTAATATCAATGCTACGCACATTAACACCAAATACACTCTCAATTTTCGGTGTTACCTTTTGCTGAACCAGTTCGCTGATCTCTAAAATCTTGCGTTCCAATTGCAGAACAGGAATATGATTCTCGGCAGGAGCGTTGGAAACTACACTCTTGATATATTTAGTGACTTGTCCTTTTAGCTTCTGTTGAAAGACGCCGTCATTGATGTTCTGTGTTTTATTGATACTATTAAATCTTGCTATATCATCTACAGCATAGACCAACATCCCATGAACAGCCACAGGAACAGCAAAGTTTTGAAAGCGTGGGTCGAAAACATCAAAGAATTCCACAACAATCTTAACCTGACTGCCTTTGGCCAAATTGGAGAGGTTTGTTTGCTGTCCTTGCAAAACAGCGCGCTTTTCTGCTTCTCTTGCTAAACGCTCTTTCTCTTCAACTTCTTTCTTTGAACTAAATCCGAAAAAACTCATTGTTCTTATTCTTTAGGTTATTAACTTCATTTCTTATCATCGCCAGGCATTGGAGGAGGTGTTTGTGGCATACCAGGCATTGGTGGGGGCATCAACGGGTTGTTCCACTGCATCTGGTTCAACTGATCCAAGAAAGAATTCTGTGGTGCCGCCTGCTGAGGCTGGCCCTGAGGCATAGGAGGTGCGATGGCAGCCTTCAACTCATTGACCACCACGAGATAACTCTTGCCTGACTCAGGAAAATCCACCATCTTCTCTACCTTGATATTAGGATTCTCTGAACTCAGGAACTCGAGCAGATGCTGACCTATAGGCAATTCTGTCTTGGTTATTTGTCCAGCCTTTAGCTGAATATCCACATATTCTCCATCGCACTGCATAAAGCAGTCGGCATCTACGCGCACCGTTACATTAGCCAAACCTGTGTCAGGCTTCTGCTCTGGCTGTTCTGGTTTTGCTGGCGCAGCATTCTGTAGGAATGAAAAATCTACTGGCATATCTTTATTGTTTTAATTGTTAGCGAATCTTTAACTTCTGTATTTCACGTTGTAGTTCAACGGTTTTCTCTATATAGTGAGCTTCGTTCTCCATCAATGCCGTTGCCTTCATCACGGGCTTAAAGATATTCTCATTGAAGTCTTGGTTGAATTTCTGGAACTGGTCATCTTTCCAAATATTACCTATAGACTCCGTTTGCTTCTTAATTTGCTGGGTAATCTGAAGCAATTGTTGCTGTGCTTTCTGCAGATTCTTTCCGTAGTTCTGCACAGCAGAGATATTGGTCATAATACTGTTGTCTGCCATAATTATATTGTTTTTAGGGTTCTTATTTTGATTTCTTATATGGTGTCTGTATCAGGCATCTGATAGGGTGTGAAGAGCATGGGGTCATCCCCATCCGGGTAGTAATAGGCTCTCAGATGTTCTTCCTCATCACTCAGCGTCTCCACATCTATCTCCTGACTGAAACGCATGGGCTGGAGGTATTTGTTCTCAGAACGCAGGATGATCTTATGACGGAACTTGTCTGTATCGTTCACATCATAGTCGCCCTCAAAGAGGATGTTGCCAGGCTTATCCACCAGCAACAGCGTATGTACGCCCTGCAAAGGTCCCTCGTCTAAGATATAGGATAGTGCCTTTGGATAGGTCATCCTGTCCGCAAGACTCGTCTCTTCTGCTTCTGTCTTTTCTTCTGGCTGTGGAGTTTCTGTAATCGGTGCGTCTAGTTCGAGCATCTTCTGCAACTGTTGCTTCTGCTCTTCAGTCAATTCTGGAATAACAGCACTCTCATCGATTTCCAAGTCCTGAAGTGGCTCTAACGAGTCAAAGTCGAAATCATCAATATCCTCCCAATTGTTATCATCAGAAGATAATCCTTGGAGAGAAAGTTTGCGTTTCATCTCGATAAACCGCTCCTGACCAATGATGGTCAAAATAGTAGGATGAGCAGTATTGTTGGAAAGCTCATTTACAAGGCCATGCAATACACCACCACTCTGCTGGCGAGGAATCAACCGGCAGAGGCCTTTTGCACTCCAGTCGGCAAGGAGGCTTTTATACTTGCTGTTCTGCTGAACCAGACAGTCTATCACCAAGAATTGGCATGCAATGCCTTTCTGTCGATATGACATCATAAGGGATGCCAGTGTATTCATAGCCACACTAGCGGTTTGCTCTTCCTTATTGGTGCCGAAGATGAGGATGTTTTCCGTAAAGTCATTCCGTAAAGGAAGAGTTGTGGCTCCAGCATTGATGCCTATATTCTGCCCAATAAGTGCTATAGGACAATCATACTCGTTCTGTTCGATCGTTTCTTTATTCTGACCCAAATAGTAGAGGGCAGAACCGCAGAAATAATGTTCTCCATTGCCTGGAGAATCGAGAGCCTTTGCCTGAGCAGACTCTATGGCATCAGCCAACTCCTCATCACTGGCAAAGAAGGTCTGCACTTGGCTTTGCAGTTCACGCTTATGGTAATAGCAAGCCATACCCGTCACCTGACGACTGGTCATATCACTACTGTCTGGAACCAGTCTGTCGGAATCGGTAGGAGCACTCATCAGCAGAAAGCACTCCGTCAGGTTCTTCAATATCTGACCTGATATATCTGTCTCGTCAAGTTGCTGAGTGGCCAACAGCATGTGGATTCCTTGGCTTCGGCCTTGAGTAGCAATGATGTTCAGTATTTCTGCAATTTCCTGCTGTATCATTCGCTCTGTACCATTGTTTGTATGTTCTTTGAACATTACCTGACACTCATCAGCCACAAAAAGAATCTGTGGGAGTCGCTTATTGGGATATTTCTTGTTATAGCCGTCTATATTATTGACTCCTTCCTTCTGCCAAAGTTTTACACGGCTTCTATTCTCTTCACGCAATTCGCGTAACACTTCAAGTGTCATCTGTGGGTCACTATTATCAACCAATACCGCTTTAGTATGCTTCAAGCCTCGATAGCGATTAAACTCAACACCTTTGAAGTCCATCAGATAGAGCATGAGGTCTTCTGGAGAATACTTCAATATAGCACTACTGATGATATTGTTCAACAGAACGGACTTGCCTGAACCAGACTGTCCAAGAATGAAAGCATGGATATAGTCACCAGAGTTGAAACGAACGGTTACTGGGTGTTTGTCATTTACGTCGAGACCAACGGTGACGTTTATCTCAGACATCACTGGCTCGTAAGAGGTATTCTCCAGTTGTGCGAAGTCTTGCTTCAAGGCTGATGGGCGAGCGTTCTTCTTTGCAACCTCCACCACCTTATTTATATATGTAGCCCAAGTATTGGCTTCTGCTGGGTCAATGGCAGCATCATCAAGAGTCAACCCGAATCGATTCAGCACATCGTCATGACCAGAGTTGCTAAAATAGAAAGAACCATCTTTGGGGAAGAGCAACTCCATGTTCTTCAGCATCGCCTGAGCATCAAATGATGATGAAGCATGGTTTTCATCGCAGAAGTCGGCATTCATATCCCAACTCATCATGACATAGACTCCAGCTCTACTGCCAGCCTCTACTATCTTGGCCAGTTTCTGTACAGTCTGCATCTTCACGTTGCGAGGAAAATCAGTCAGAATAAAGTACTGATACTTCATGCGAGCGTCACGTCCAAGTGACTCATTCAGTTCTACCAATGAACGCTTGCCTGCGCAGTTGATGGCAGACATGCGCTGAACGATAGAAGCGTATGCTTCAGTTACCACTGCGTCAAACACATCCGCATTACCATCGAACAATATCCTCTCATCACGATCACCTACCAAATATCTGTTCAGTCGGGAAAGGGTATTGAAAGCATCACCTGCAATACCTCCATTATACAATACGATTTCACAAAGATTAGCAGGAACAGTGATAGCTATTCTCCATGCCAATTTCTCCAATACGTGATTAACTTTGGTACGAGTCTCCTCACTATTGTAAAGCATACAGAAGGCCTTCACCTCGTTGATGTCAACCAATGCGGGCAATTCCATCTCGCCACCAGTAAGAGAACCGATGTATAGACCTTCAAAGGGGAAGTGCTGCTCCTCTGAGTCGTTGAGGATGAAATATCTCGAATTGGCAGAGGTTGCTTTATTTGATTCGTAGTAACTGGGCATATATTTTTAATAAAGTAATCTTGAAATAGATGAAGCAGCGCCACGAGTGAAACCTCTGGCTCGGATGGTCATACCTCCCTTGGTCTCGATGATGACGTCTGCAAAGAGCAGGCCTGCCTTCACGGATACACAGCCTATGGAGGCGAGACTGATCTTCGTCTCCTTATAGCCCACAAGTTGCCCTTTACGATAAACGACATGGTCATCCTTGATGATAATCTCATCAGGGAAAACGGCGTTGTCGGCTCCCGTGACTCTACAGGCTGTAAAATGATGATAGGCCATATTTTTAGTTATTAATATCTTAATGTATGTACAAAGAGTGTGAGATTAATCGCTCTCCTCGATGTCGTGGATCATTACTGAACCACGGCACAAAGTTAAGTAATTATTTTGAAAGTTGCAACATTGTGAGTTGTTTTTTTATTTCGGAGACAAAATTAAAGGTTTTATGGCAATAAGCGTTGTTCCATTTCATTCCTTTTTAAGAAATTATTTGCATATTTGCGTCCGTTTTATTACTTTTGCACCATGCAACAGGATTACGACTCTTCTGCCTCTGGATATCTGGAGGATTCATACGAGGGCGTCAGCCGGACATTTACCGATGTGGAGATACTGAGCACATCGGAGAAGAACGTCGTGGCCAAGGCTAAAAGGTATGGACGGTGGTGGCTGTTGAAGGGGCTGAAACAGGATGTGGCTGGCAAAACAGCCTATCAGCAGCAGCAGAGGAAGGAACTGGAGATTCTGATGATGCTCCAGCATCAGAATGTCGTATCCACATACGGGTTGGAAGAGGTGGACGGGCTGGGATGCTGTATCGTGATGGAATATGTGGACGGGGTGACCTTGAGAGATTGGCTCCAGGGAAAGACTACACGACAGGCGAGAAGGCGGGTAGCAAGGGAACTCATCGACGCCGTGAGGTATATCCATTCCAAGGGTGTGGTGCATCGTGACCTGAAGCCAGAGAACATCCTCGTCACCCGCAATGGCGAGAACATCAAGTTGATTGACTTCGGACTGGCAGATACTGACGGGCATGCTGTATTGAAACAACCAGCAGGAACACCTCGCTATATGTCGCCAGAGCAGAAAGTCAAGGCCGAAGCCGACGCTCGCAACGACATCTACAGCCTCGGCATCATCATGAAGCAGATGGATCTGGGTCATTCATTCCTCCATATAATAAATAGGTGTAAGTTTCCGAAGGATCATCGCTATCAGAACATCGGCGAACTACAGGATGCCATCAGAAGACAGCAGAACATTTGGAGGGCCGGATGGGCAGCAGGAGGTGTGGCCGTCATTGCACTATTGCTGGCTGTTGCTGCATGGGCCATGATGTCGAAAGTGGATCATACGGAGCAGATGCTGACTGTTCAGAAGGACAGCGTGGTGCAACTGAAAGAGCATGTAGAGGACATCGCTGACAGACAAAGCATGCAGGAGAGCCACCAACAGCGGATAGAGCAGGCCATCAGTCTAGGGCGGAAGGCCATCGATCGCAGGATTGCCAAGACAGGAATGGGTGAGCACATCGACACGCTATCGAGCATATTGTATCTCAGCCCGGAGTTCTATGCAGCGATACAGCGTACAGGCTCCTTCGTAGATGAGGCGCTCAACGAAGTAGGAAGTGATCTTACACAAGAGGATTTGGCAGAAGTGAAGACAGACCTATATACCCATCTTGGCAAGATCACCGAGAAGTGGTACCTGAAAATCAAGAAACTGAAGGATGATTATGATGCAACGTTTACAGAAGGAAATTGAGAAGGCATTGGGCCGTGAAATACGTACACCGAAGGACTTTGAATACTTGAAGGAGTGCGTGTATTCAAGGTTGCAGGTTATGATCAGCAGAACCACGCTGATGCGCATTTGGGGATATCTGGACGAGAAGGTAGAACCACGGGAAAGCACGCTCAGCATCCTGGCTCAGTTCTTGGGCTATCGGAACTGGGAGGAATTTCAGCAGAACGCCTCGTTATCAGAAGAAGAAGGGAGCGATCCTGTCTTAAGCAGGCGGCTGAATGTGGCTAATGACTTGGCTACAGGCGACTGTCTGCGCCTGACGTGGCAGCCAGGAAGGGTTTGCGACATCAGGTATCTGGGTGAACTGCGGTTTATGGTGACGGCCTCAGAGAAGACCCGCCTAAAAGAGGGCGACTCGTTCGAGTGCAGCCTCATCGTAGAGGGGGAGCCTCTCTATCTCGACAATCTCAGACAAGGCAATCGTCCACCCATCGCATACATCTGCGGAAAGAAGTCCGGCGTCAACTTCGAATTACACTGACAATTGAAATACTTTGTCTTAACTGCACATGATGCAGAGCATTGTGAGGTCGTCGCTCTGCGGGGCATCGCCTACATGCTGCCTGACACTCTCCGACAAGCGTTCCACCATCTGCCTGGCTCCCGTAAAGGGCTGGCTGGCAATGACGTCGAGGATACGGTCATCGCCAAACTGCAACTGCTCACCATCCTCTGCCTCCGACAGGCCGTCAGTATACAGGAACAGAGGCCTGCCCTTGATATGCTCGATGACCTCGCCTTTGAACACCAAGTTCGGCCACAAGCCGATGGGAGCATTCGCCTCCATTTCTACGAATACGGGGGCTGTGGGAGTGGTGCTGTTCAGTCTGCGAGCCATCATTACTGGCGGATTGTGACCAGCATTACAGTACAAGAGTTTGCCGCTTTGCATGTCGATCTCTCCGATGAACATGGTGCAGAACATGCCATTCTCATTATTCTCTGACACGGTCTCGTTAAGCCGCGTGGCAATATATTCCGGCGGAAATCCCTCCTTGGCCACCATACGAAACAAATTGACAATCACCGACATGAAGAGTGAAGCAGGTATACCCTTACCGCTGACATCACCAATACAGAAATAGAGCCTGTTGTTCTGAATGAAGAAATCGTAGAGGTCGCCTCCAACCTCCTTGGCCGGCTTCAGGATGCCGTAGATGTCGAAATGGTCGTGCTGGGGGAACCGGCTTGGCACCATCCCCATCTGTATATCCCTTGCGATACGAAGTTCACTCTCCATACGCTCCTTGGCCGTCGTCGTCTCCTCCAACTGGTCGTAGGCCGTCTTCAGGTTCGTGTTAGCCTCCTGCAGTTGTTCGTTCATGCGCCTCAGTCGGCGTGCATTCTGGCTCCTTCGCCAGAGGATGTAAGCAAGGGCCAGGATGATGAGTGCAGCGATGGCGATGGCCGACGTGGTGAAGATCCTGCGAGCCCGTGCAGCCTGTTCCTGCGCTGCCATCTTCGACTCGTATTCGCTGATCTGCAGGTTCTTATTATGCTTGTCGAGACTATCGTTCTGCAGCCTGACAGCAGCATTCTGCAACTCTACCTCCTTGTTTTTCAGGTTTAGTTGCAGCGCCTCTTCCCCCAGCCGCTTCTGCTCCAGTTCACTAGCCATATTCTCTAACTGTAGCGACTGGTTACGCAGTTTCAGTTCCTTCTGTTCGTTCTCCAGGCGCCCCACGTCCATTGAGGTGATCATCTCAAGGAGCAGATGCGAATTGCGAGCCTCGTTGACGGAGTCTTTCCATATTATATAATTAGTCAACGACTTGAAGGCCATCTTGTAATTCTTCTGCTCACGGTAGATTTCACGCTCGAGATTGTAGCGCGTCATCGGCGCACGGATGGTGGAGGCAATTCGCAGGGCCTCGTCAAAATTGCGGTCAAGAATACATCTATGTATCTCCACCCTCTGGCCATAGATATCATCCCGTCCATAGGCTTCTTTGACCTTCTTCCGCTCTGCATAAAAGCGGTTGAAGTCTGTCCTGAAGTCACTGTTCTTGGGGTGGTATGCGGCACTGTCGGCAGCCGACATACACATCAAGGAGTAGGCATTCAAGCGGTGCAGCGCATTCAGGTGTGGCTCACGGATGGCCTGCTCAGCGTATTGGATAGCATTCTCCATGTGGTTTCGCAAATAAGAGATCTTCGACAGTTCTATCAGACTGGAAGCCGCACTCTCATTGGGCAGGTATTCATGCAGGTAGTTGACAGCCTTCTTGAATCCCTTGATGGCCTCCACATGATTCTGCATTTGCTCATGGGCATAAGCCGACACGTGGAGTCCGTTATAGATGCCCCACTTGTTGCCCTGCTTAATGGCATGTTCCTGCATCTCCTTGGCAATCTGCATGGCCCTGCTGCGATGCTGCCGATTACTGGAGAAGAGCACCTGGTTCGCCCAGGCACGGTAGAACATACGATCGTCGCCAGCCTCCTCTGCCGCCTTCTTCAGACTGTCGGTGACGCTGATGAACTCGTCGTAGTCATAGCCACTATAGAGTTTATACATCCTGGCCTGCAACCGATTCACCTCGTCGGATGCAGTCTTCTGAGCACTGGCATTCAGCACCGTCAGACACAGCAGTAAGCCCATC